>ENA-ORNY01000317-ORNY01000317.1-human-gut-metagenome-genome-assembly--contig:-NODE-317-length-34870-cov-16.572454_pt1 | contig 34870 bp, 23 predicted proteins | sample MGYA00242122_ERZ509036 | MGnify/ENA primary metagenome ERZ509036 (study PRJEB26280, sample SAMEA2338696) | human gut metagenome | biome: human gut; feature: human-associated habitat; material: faeces... | reverse complement strand
AGAAGTTACCGGTGTACAGGCTGTAATACTTGCCCTTCTTTTCTATAAGTTCGTCATGCGTGCCACGCTCGATAATTCTGCCCTGCTCAAGTACCATAATACAATCGGAGTTGCGCACGGTTGAAAGCCTGTGAGCGATAACGAACGTTGTTCTGCCGTGCATAAGTGCGTCCATTCCCGCTTGTACAAGCTTTTCGGTACGGGTATCTATTGACGAGGTAGCCTCATCAAGAATCAGTACAGGCGGATCTGCGACCGCCGCTCTTGCTATAGATAACAGCTGACGCTGACCCTGACTTAAATTAGCACCGTCGCCTGTAAGCATAGTCTGATAACCGTCGGGAAGTCTTCTTATAAAGCTGTCGGCATTAGCAAGCTTTGCGGCGGCTATACATTCTTCATCCGTAGCGTCCAGCTTGCCGTAGCGGATGTTCTCCATGATGGTGCCGCTGTAAAGCCACGTGTCCTGCAGAACCATGCCGAATTCTTTTCTGAGGTCGCCGCGGGCAAACTCTGTGATGTCCTTGCCGTCAAGGCAGATCCTGCCGGATTTAAGGTCGTGGAAGCGCATGAGAAGCTTTACCATAGTCGTTTTGCCTGCACCCGTCGGGCCGACAATAGCGATCTTCTGGCCTGCTTTCACATCGGCGGAGAAATCGTGGATGACAGTCTCGTCGGTGTCTTCGTAGCCGAAGCAAACGTGGTCAAAGCGGATGTCGCCGCGGATATTGCTGTTTTCCACGGTGTATTTCGGTGTTTTTTCGACGATCTCGGGCTCATCAAGGAAATTGAAAATGCGCTCTGCCGCCGCCATGGTGCGCTGTACCTGACTCGAGATGCTTGCCATCTGGGTGATGGGCTGCGTGAAACTGCGCAGATACTGGATGAACGCCTGAATGCCGCCGATGGTCATGCTGCCGCCTGCCGCCATAGATGCGCCCAAAATGCACACCACAACGTAGCCGAGATTGCCCACAAAGCCCATGATCGGCTGCATCAGGCCGGAGAGGAACTCCGACTTCCAGCCCGCGTTATAGAGCTTTTCGTTTTCGCACTCGAATTTCTCCATGGAGCGCGCTTCGCCGTTAAACGCCTTTACGACGACGTGCCCGCCGTACATTTCCTCCACGTGGCCGTTCACCGCGCCGAGGTATTCCTGCTGGCCGACGAAATATTTCTGCGAGGATTTCACAATGCGTCCGACAAGCAGCAACGAAATCGGGACGATGCACAGTGCGACAAGCGTCAACTGCCAGCTGATGGAAAGCATCATAATAAGCACGCCGATGATGGAGCACACAGACGTGATAAGCTGCGTGATACTCTGGTTAAGACTCTGGCTGAGCGTATCAACATCGTTCGTGATGCGGGAAAGCACGTCACCCTGACTCGTTTTGTGAAAATACGAGACGGGCAGGCGGTCGATCTTCTCCATAATGGCACGGCGCATGTTGTACGAGACCTTCGCCGAAACGCCGGACATCGTAAATCCCTGAATGTAGGAGAACAGCGCGCTCAACGCATATAACCCCACAAGGAACAGTAAAACTTTCGCGATATAGCCAAAGTCAATGCTGCCGGTGCCCCGCAGCTTGGCCACCCAGCCGGTGGCCAGGGCAGTGGTGGCTTTGGCCAGCACCTTGGGGCCTGCAATATTAAAAATCGTGGAAAGAACGGCAAAAATAATCACGGCAATCAGGCGGAACTTGTAGTGCCCCAGCTCTGCCAGCAGGCTGCGCATGGTGCCCTTAAAGTCTTTTGCCTTTTGGGTCGTCATTCGTCCGGGATGCGGCATCAGGCTTCCCCTCCTTTCAGATCCAGCTCTTTGTTGCTCAGCTGGCTGCGGGCAATTTCCTGGTAAGCCGGGCAGCTTTCCATCAGCTGGGCGTGGGTGCCCTTGCCCACAATGCGGCCATCTTCCAGAACCAAAATCTGGTTGGCGTGCAGCACAGTGGAAATGCGCTGTGCCACAATAATCACGGTGGCGTCGCCGGTTTCGGCTTTCAGCGCGCGGCGCAGGGCAACATCAGTCTTGTAGTCCAGCGCGGAGAAGCTGTCATCAAACAGGTAGATCTTCGGGTGTTTGGCAATGGCGCGGGCGATGGAAAGCCGCTGCTTCTGCCCGCCGGAAACGTTGGTGCCGCCCTGGGCAATGGGGCTTTCGTACCCCTCCGGCTTGGCGGAGATGAACTCTTCCGCCTGGGCAATGCGGGCGGCGGTGCGCACATCGGCATCGGTGATATTCTCGCCGCCGAATTTCAGGTTGGAATCAATCGTGCCGCTGAACAGTACGCCCTTTTGCGGCACATAACCCAAAAGGCCGCGCAGGGTGCTCTGTGGCATCTGGCGCACATCCACGCCGTCTACCGTCACGCTGCCGCCGGTCACATCATAAAAGCGAGGGATCAGGTTGCACAGGGTGGTTTTGCCGCCGCCGGAAGGACCGACAAGCGCGAGTGTCTGTCCGTGCCTGATGCTGAGGCAAATGTTTTCAAGCACATTGCCGCCGGAACCGTACGCAAAGGAAATGTTTTTGAACTCAATGTCGCCCTTAACGTTTTTGAGCTCGATTGCATCGGGTTTATCCTGAATCTCGGCTTTTGTATCGAGCAGCTCCGTGAAACGTTTAAACCCGGCCATGCCCATTGTGTATTGCTCCGCAAATGCGGAAAGCTTGCGTATCGGGGTAACAAACGATGAGATATACATCATAAATATGATAAGCGTCGTTGTCGTCATTTCGCCTTTCATAATAAGCACACCGCTCACGGCAAGCACGATGACATTGAGGATGGTTGTGAAAAACTCCATTCCCGCCATAAACATGCCCATAGTTTTGTAATACGCAGACTTGGAGTTGACAAAAATGCCGTTTCCCTGTTCGAATTTTGAAATCTCATAATCTTCATTTGTAAAGGCTTTTGCAACCCGTGCGCCGCTTATGGAGGATTCGATCTGCGAATTGATAACCGCCATGCCTTCTTTGACCTTGCGCGAGGTGCGGCTCATACGCTTCCGCAGATTCATAACGAAAATCAACATAACAGGAACGACGGCAATAAGAACGAGCGCAAGCCTCCACTCTATTGTGAGCATTACAACAAACGCGCCGATGAATGTCAGCATGGAAATGAAAACATCTTCCGGACCGTGGTGAGCAAGCTCCGTAACGTCAAAAAGATCGTTTGTGCAGCGCGACAGCAATTTGCCCGTGCGTGATTTGTCGTAAAAGCTGAAGCCGAGCTGCTGAAGATGCGTGAAAGCATCGCGGCGCATATCGGCCTCAATATGAACGCCGAGTCTGTGCCCGAGTGCTGTGACGATATATGTTGCACCGGTGCGAAGGATATAAAGCAGGAAACATACCGCCATAAGAATGAAAAACGGGCGGTATTGCGGCGCGGTTGCGGAAAGATAGCGATCCAGTGCCAGTTTGGACAGCAGGGGATAGGCGATGTCCACGGATGAAATGAACAACGCACAAAGCATGTCGACAGTGAACATGCCGATATGCGGCCTATAATAGGAAGCAAAACGCTTCAGGTTTGATTTTTTCGCGGTATTGTCTGTTTTATTCTTCATGATATCAGTCTTTGGTTCTTTGATTTCGCTTTAATTTACTGTGCATCATTCGCCGTGCGGCGGACGACGGCGGGGTGAACGCACCTACTTGCTGTCTTCATCAAAAAAAGCATCATTGCTGATTTGTGATTTGTCAATGCCGGTTTGAGGTTTGACAGGCATTTTTTTGCATATCCCAAGCAGGATGATTGCTGCCGCAAACATCAGAACAGGTATAATCGCATTGATTCGCAGCACCCAAATAAGGCACAAAAGAATGAACGCCGCTCCTGTTAAAACAAGAGCGATTATGCTCAGCGCGCGCCGCATACAGGTTTCCTCCGTTAACTGTCTTTTTCAATCGCATTTTACCATAAGGTGTGGTTTTTTTCAATGAAAAACAATATATATTCACAAAAGAGTTTCGAACAACATGACATTCATGCAAAGGGTGTTGACAACACGGCCGAAACTGTGTATAATATCAGGAGCAGAACAGTTGCAGAGAGGTTTTTTGTGGACAGTTGCGACAGCAGCGACCGAAAGCGTCAGCATAACCGAATACGGAACGAACGGGCATAACCGAACGAGCGCAGTTTGTTTGGCTATGTTTTTTGTTACATTCAAATAGTGTTCGCGCTTTCCGCACACAATTCTTCCTGCGGCAAAACTGCCGGAAAAATCGAATTTGAAAGGAATCTTGAAAGGATATCTGACTATGACAGACATCGACCCGCTTATACGTGGATTTTTCCACGCACAAGACGCACTTACCGCCGCGGCAAGCAATAATGCCGGAACCATTATTTGGCAAATTGTCTTGCAAATTGTACTCATTGCATTGAACGCAGTTTTTGCGTGTGCTGAAATCGCCGTGCTTTCCGTGAGCGATGCAAAGCTTGCAATCCTTGTCGAAAGCGGCAACAAACGCGCAAAACGCCTTGCGAAGCTGACAAAGCAGCCGGCGCGCTTCCTTGCAACAATACAGGTTGCAATAACTCTTGCCGGTTTCCTTGCAAGTGCATTTGCAGCGGAAAACTTTGCTCAATACATCAAGCAGCTTATTCCGAACATACCGGAATCACTCTGCATCATCGTTATCACGATCCTGCTTTCGTACGTCACCCTTGTTTTCGGTGAACTTGTGCCGAAACGCGTTGCAATGAAAAAGTCCGAAAGCCTTGCGCTGAGCATCAGCGGACTGCTGAATTTTGTCTCAACGATTTTTGCTCCGCTTGTCTGGCTGCTTACGGTTTCAACAAACGGAGTCCTGCGGCTTATGCATATCGATCCGAACGGCGACGATGAAGAGGTCACGGAAGAAGAAATCCGCATGATGGTCGATGCCGGCGGAGAAAAGGGCACAATCGACCGCAGCGAACAGGAAATAATTCAAAATGTATTTGAATTTGACGATCTTACCGCAGGTGAAATTGCAACGCATCGAACCGATATTGTAATCCTCTGGGAAGAGGATGACGACAAAGAATGGGAAAAAACCATTTATGAACACAGGTATTCTCAGTTTCCTGTTTGCGGTGAAAGCGTTGATGACGTTATCGGCATACTGAATTCAAAGGATTATTTCCGCCTTGCGGACAGAAGTCGTAAAAACGTCATGGAAAATGCGGTTCGTGCGCCGTATTTTGTGCCTGAAGCCGTAAAAGCGGACGTTTTGTTCCGTGATATGCAGCATTCAAGGCGCGGTTTTGTGGTTGTGCTTGACGAATACGGCGGAATGAGCGGTATTCTCACGATGAACGATCTTGTTGAGCAGCTTGTCGGCGATCTTGACGATGAGGACGATGTCATTGAGACGGAGGAAGATATTGTTCACCTTCCGGACGGCAACTGGCGCATTCGCGGCAGCGCTTTGATTGAGGATGTTGCAGAGCAGCTTAATATCAAGCTCCCGTGCGATGAGTATGATACTTTCGGCGGCTATGTGTTTGCAACCCTCGGAAGAATTGCCGATGACGGAACAACCTTCAGCATTGAAACGGACATCATGAACATAGATGTTCTCGAAATTCGCGATCACAGAATCGAAACAACTGTTGTGAGGCTGAAAGAGCAGCCCCAAGGTGACGACTCCGATTCCGATAAGGATTAAGAGGGCGCAGCATATTAATATAATCGGCGGAAATTTTTACGTTTCAGAAGAGGGTGCGGGTAATACTTGCACCCTTTTTACATAACGGCAGCGCTGCAAAAATGATATAAATTCTAATATGACGTCAGTGTTCTTGACAGCGGGAAAAATAAATTATAAAATATAAAGCGGCGCATAAATGCGCTGCACGACTGCATTGCTTTTGCATTGAATAAATGATGAAGCGGTGCTGTGTGCAAACTAACAATACAGGAGAACACGAAACACATGAAAACACGCAGAATCATGGCCGTTGTGCTCGCCGCTTTGATGATGCTCAGCATCATTCCCGTTGCATTTGCAGAGGAAATCAGCTCCATTTCGGCAGATGCAGCATTGTCGGTGCGCATGGATGATGCCTGGGCGGCAATTGAACTTGCCGAAGCCGAAGCACTTGCTGACAATCTTCCCGCAAGCGACGTTATCAACGCCGTTTACACCGCTGCTCTCAACAACGAAAATGTTGATGCAGACAGCTTTTCCGATTTCACCGCCGACGGTTTCTTCTTTACCGTCAACGGAATGCATTGTGCATACAATTACAGGCTCCGCAACAAAATTGAAGCAAATGTAACCGAAGAAGGTTCCGTAACTTTCAACGCATCCAACGGCAAAGTCGTTGAAATGCGTGACGCAACCTCTCCGAACGTTCTGCTCGTCGGACCTTATTACGGCGGCTATGACCCCACCTTCACCGATCAGTATCGCCGTGAAGCAACTTCCATTGCGGAGGCAACCGGCGGCACGCTGACAATTCTTGCAGGCCATGATGCAACCGGTCCCGCGATCGCTGCTGCATTCCCCGACAAGGGTGCTGTCATTTACGACAGCCACGGCATCGCAAGCGGCACTTCAACCTATCTCTGCCTTACCACCAACCAGGGCATTACCAACGAGGATTATGCAAACGGCTGGGCAGTTCGCTCAGGCAACGAAGCGTTCATTGACGGCAGATATATCGAGAACCATATCACAAGCGCACTTGACAATCCGTTCGTTTGGATGGCTATCTGCGAAGGCATGAAGCTCAGCGGCCGCGGCACTACCGGCGCTGCGCTCCTCCGTGCAGGCTGCGGTGCGGTTTACGGCTATTCTCAGAGTGTCACCTTCGTCGGAGACTACAAATTCGAAGAAACTTTCTGGAACGTTATCAAAGAAGAAGGAACTATTGCCGAAGCATACGCAACAATGGTTGACGTATGGGGTCCCGTTGATCCTTACGGTGATGCATGGCCCATCGTCATGAGCCCCGTTGATGATTTCCCCGCAAATCCCGACCAGGCACAGACGGTTTACTGCGATTGGACTCTTTTCGGCGAATCCGAAGAACCTATTGCACTCGAGGGCTATACCCTCAGCGCAAACGAGGCGAATATTGCAGTCGGTGAAACGGTCACCGTCAAGTTTAACCGCGAACCCGAGGATGCAAACCTCTATGACATTATCTGGACTTCTTCCGATGAGAACGTTGCTGTTGTTGACGGCAACAAGCGCAAGGTAAAGATTACCGGCAGCGGCAACGGCACCGCAACCGTGACCGGCACGGTCATGGTTAACGGCAGTGTTTACGGCACTGCTGTTATCGCTGTCAGTGTTACCGGTGATGAATCACTTGCGGCAGCACTCAACGTTGAAGGCGGAAATCTCTGGTTCGGCGTTTCAACCGAGTATCCCTTCACTGCTGTTGATGACGGAACAAGGGTTTTCGCACGTTCCGGCAACAAGCGCGTTGTTAACAGCAAGTCACAGCTCATGCTGACCATAGCGATGCAGAGCGGCGATACGATGGCATTCGACTATATCTGCAGCAGCCAGACAGATCGCGATTTCTTCAACTTCTATGTCAACAGGCAGGTTGAACTCCGCAAGTCCGGCGTTACCGAGCCCGATTGGCAGCGTTACACCTTCACCGCTCCCGAGGATGGCGTGTACTACTTTGTTTGGGAATACACGAAGGACTCCGGCGGAAGCCAGGGTGAGGACTGCGTCTGCGTTGATAATGTTGCTTTCACCGGCACGACTCCTTCCACCCCCGAGCCCACTCCCGAACCTACCCCCGAGCCCACTCCCGAACCTCCTGTTGAGGAACATGACGGCGATATCAACGGCGACGGAAACACCAACACTGCGGACGCTGTTTTCGCAATGCGTTACGCACTCGGTCTCATTGAACTGACCGAAACTCAGCTCATTCACGGCGACGTGAATGAGGACGGCGTTGTAAACATCGTTGATGCAATCGGCATCATGCGTATTGCAATGGGCCTCAACTGATTTACGGCTCAAACCATAAATTGAAAAAATCAAAGCGGAATTGAATTGCCCGAAAACTGAATTCGGATATTCGCCGCAATGAAGCAAAACGGGTCGTTGGATGCAGCGATCCGTTTTGCATTAGCATTTGCAATGAGCACGTAAAAAAGTCCGAAAACCGGACGGAAGGAACTGATGAAAAGATATTAGGAAATAACAAATAGATTATTCATTACATACTCCGACGGAGAAATATTCTCAATGCTTGAGTGATTCTGATTGACCTGCCGCAAATACGGTACGAAACACAGGCGCAGCGAAAACCCGTGCAGCCGCTTTATGTTTTGCTGCGAAAAAGAACCGGACAACCCTTCGCGGGCTGCCCGGTTTTGCTTGGGAACTGATACAACAGTCCCTGCTGCGGCTTTTTTCAGCGCAGCGATATCAGTGCGCTGTCATTTGGTGTCGCATTATCGAAACAAGCGATTTCGCGGCATCAACACTTTCCGCACATCACCACGTTTGCTGCTGAAGCGAGGTCATATCCTGCTTTGCGGTTTGAAGCTCCTGAACCTTTGCGGGCTTGGTTTTATACATATTGCGCTGCTTCATCTGTTCGAACACGGCGAGTTGATCCTCGGAGCATTCGGTCATGCAGTTGATAAGCAGACTGCGCAGGTTTTCACAGCCCGACTCGGTGCAGTTGCTTGCATACTGCTTTACGGCGTCCCTTTCTGAATGGAGAAGGTCCGTAAGAAGTTCCTGTTCGCTCATGGAAGCATTGTTGGTTTTCTGATTGTTCATGCCTGTAACCCTCCTCAGTTATTGCCGTTCAGATAGCCGTGAAGCGTATCAAAATGCCTGCGGTGATGCCCGGCAGCGTTTTCTGCCATGCGTTTGAGCGCGGGATCGTTAAAATACCCGGCATAAACAGTGCATTTTTTAAAAAGCAACGCTTCAGAATACATTTCATCCTGCAGGATGGAAAGATCCTTTGTGTCGATTGAGGAGGCCGCTTCGGTGTTCCAATTTGCCGAAGAGGCGGACTGATTCCCGGAACTCGCCGAACCCATTGAATGAGACGGGTTTGAGTTGAAGAAGGAATCGAAACTGCTGCCGGAATTGCTGCCGGTACTGCCGTTCTGTCGATTCTGCATAATAATGTCCTCCGTGTGTTTTTTTGCGGTTGAACGGCTTGAAACAAGCCGCTGCCCGCCGTCCGTTAGTATGCCCCGAAAAGCCGCATTGCTATGCGCAAAAGAAAATGCCCATGCACATCGGGCATAAGCATTTTCAAATTGCAAATATTTATTGAAATCCAATCTTAATCGGAAATTAAACAAAGAATTTCTTTTTAAGCGATTCCTGCATGGGTTTGTTTATCGCAATGATGATTAATCCCATTCCGAGAATAAAGCATCCGAACAAGGGGAAGTATGACCAGTTGAGCTGAAGCACTGTTTTTTCGGAAAAGGCAATATTTATCATCATTTCCAAAAATGTCATGTAAATTCCGTGTGCGATAAGTGCGCCGCCGAAGATGTAAAGATGTCCGCGGCGAACGTATTTCAGCAGTGTTACAACCGCCGTAACGAGCAATCCGTATGCACCGACAACGGGGAATGCAAACTTGAGGAACCACCCTCCGTGAACAGCAAGGTCGATATAAAGCAGATAAGCAAGCACGGCAGCAAAACCGCAGGGAACAAAAATAACGGGGTTGGGCCGTTTGAACCAAAGCGGGAGCGCAACGAGCTCATAAAGCAGCAGCACAGCACCGATTGCGTAGCCGGACCATTCCGAGGCATTGCTGATGCTGATGTTGCAGATAACAAGCTGAACGATCAGCGCGGCAAAAATCATGGTAACGATGAACATAATACCCCTGAGATTCATGCGAGGTTCACGGAGCTTGTATTCGGGAAATGGAGGTTCGGTGGTTTTAATTTCTATATCGGGGTGATAAACCCTCGTTCCGCAAAGCGGGCAGACTTTTTCGCTGTCCGCAAGCTCAACTCCGCATTTTATACAGTACATATTGTGTCTCCTTTCTGAATCCGTAAATTATTGATTTCAAACTATCGGGCTGCATTGCCGTTTTCAGTTCGAATCCGATATATTGCCCGCACCGTTGCTTTCAACTTTGACGTGAAGCCCAAGTTCGCGCAAAACCTGATAGAATTGAAATTCAAGCACGGGTTCAACAGTGTTGCGAATGAAATTCATATACAATTTGCCATTGTAAGACAAAACTCCGCAATTGTTGGGCTTGGTTGCCTGAACGCCGAGGATGAAATCAAATCGTGTTACATATCGGCGCATTGCATCCGGCACTTTAATATCCCCGAGATTAGAGAGATTAAGACAGTTTGTGCGTTCGCCGACGGTGTCGTAAACAAGCTTCATTGCAATGTTTTTAAGAAAAAGCGGCATCACGCGGAGCAGGGGCGAACGCTCTGCATTGACGTTCGGAGTGAACATTGCACAAAGGTTCTTTTTTGTGACAAGAAGCCCAAGTTGGTGTTTCACCGATGTCAGAATCTCGGAAAACTCATAGTCGCCCATTCGCGGATCGATCTCCGGCATAATGACATGCACAAAGTTCCGAAGCGTGCGGCTTGGGAATAAACGGCGAAGGTTCACCGGAACAACGACGCGAATCGGCTTTTGCCGGCGCTTATCGGGCGTTTGCTCATCCTGAATCCGCTGCAATGCAAGCAGCATTGCGCTTGTCAGGTACACCGTAAGGCTCACCCCGCAGCTTTTTGCCGCGGCAAGAGCTGCGTTTGAATCCAAGATGAACGTTGTAAGGTGCCTGAAATCATCCCTTTCCGGCGTATAATGAATCTTGAATGCGGTGCTCGCATTTCTGCTGACGCTTACGGAACCGGCATTCTTCGAAAAGCTGTCCTCAAGCTCCTCTTCCTGCGGCTGAGTGAGCCTGTCCAGCACGCCGCATTCATTGGGAATTTCAACCCCGTATTTCTGTTCGATGTATTCGGCAAGCAGTGATTTTAAAAACACCATGCCGCCTGTGCCGTCCGTCAATGCATGATAGAATTCAACTGCAATACGGTTTTTGTAGACGATGACACGCAGTGCGCATTCATTGATGCTTTCAAACGGCGTATGTGCAAGCGGCCAGCTCTTTTCATCCGTGATTTCGGGTGCGGAGGACAGTTCCTCAAGATAATACCAGAATGCGCCTCTGCAAAGACGAACGGCAATGGACGGGAATCGCCGCATGGTTACATCCATTGCGTTCCTAAGGACTGTTTTGTCCACCTCGTCGCAGAGTGTTGCGGAAAGACGGAAAAAGTTATTCCATTTTCTGCGTTTTGCGGCGGGATAGATTTTTGCGGCTTTACCCAGCCGCATCCAGCGAAGCTTGCGTTCGTGGGAAAGGAAACGGTTTAAAAAGTCATTGATGCGGTCAAGGTCGCATGCACGTTCCTTGATACAGTAAAGAACATAGGCGTGCCACATGCCTTCGGCTTCTACCAGTTCGCTTGTGCAGCCGGATGAAACAAGTTTGTTGTGCATACGGCGCGAGTCATCCAGAAGGACTTCATCCTTGCCCGCAAAGATTAAGGACGGAGGAAGCTCGGAAACATCTCCGAAAAGCGGCGAAACAAGCGGATCCGTCGGATTTCGCGAGTAGCACTTTGAATAGAAGTCCAAAGTCTCTTTGCAAAGACTCGGATCAACATCGTGATTAAATATAAACGACTCGCCGCTTTGGGTAAGGTCTGTCCACGGCGAAATTGCAATGATGCTGCAAGGCAGCGGCAAGTCCAACTGGCGAAGCTTTAAACAAAGCGAAAAGCAAAGTCCGCCGCCGGCACTCTCGCCTGCAAGCACGATCTGGCTGCTGAGGTAGCCGAGTGAAAGCAGATAGCGATACGCTTCCACCGCATCGTCCAATGCAGCAGGAAACGGATTTTCGGGCGCAAGACGGTAAGCGAGACAAAGCACCCGAATACCGCATTCGGAAGCCAACACGGACCCGAAGCCCTTTGCATATTCAAGGTCACCGCATGTATATCCGCCGCCGTGCAGATAGAGGATAACTCCGCGCTTTAATTCATCGTGCGGAATCGCAAAACAGGCGCATGGTTCAACATTCCCGCTGAGTTTAGGATGATCAACGGGGACAATATTAACATTTGTGCGCATTGTTTTTGCAAGCACGTTGCCGAGAAGATCCTGTCCGCGCCGTGTGGCTTCGAGCGAACAGGCCTTTGTGAAAGGATGAATCCTTTCGAGGTGCTTGCGTACAAATCTTTGAGACAGTTCCATAAACTAAGTATTCACTTATTCGTTAATAATCATTAAACAAAGGTCATTCCTTGTTTGCGCGGCTGTGCTGCTTCGTACTTTCGGCTGCTGCAGCCATTTTGAAAACACAACCTCAGCTTTATTCTACCATATGCAATCGGGTTTTTCAATATGCAGACCTGCACATTGTGAAGAGAACAGGACGATAAAAAGCTGAATCGGGGCATAAGCGGGCAAATATCGCAAACACTGCAAAAGTTTGAGACTGAAACATGGGAGTCTGAACTCAAAAATATATATCAAAACATCTGCCCGAAAAGCGATCAACAATGCTAAAATAGAATCGGAACTTCCGCGCAGCATAATGAATCGCTGCAAAACAATAACGATAAGCAATTAATCAGGAAAGGATGAACAAGATGGAACGCATAAACAAAAAACTCGGATTCGGTCTTATGAGGCTTCCAATGAAGGACGGAGAGGTTGACATTGAGCAGACTTGCCTTATGGTTGACGAATTTATCAAGGCAGGGTTTAACTATTTTGACACTGCGCACGGTTATCTGAGCGGGAAAAGCGAAAAAGCAGCAAAAACCTGCCTCACGTCGCGCTATCCGCGGGAAAGTTTTATCCTGACAAACAAGCTTACCGATGAATATTTCAAAACAAACGACGATATTCGGCCTTTTTTCGAAAGTCAACTTGAGCTTTGCGGAGTTGATTATTTCGATTTCTACCTTATGCATGCACAAAACGAGGCGCGCTTCAGATATTTTAAAGAGAGAAACGCGTACGAAACCGCAATTGAACTGAAAAAAGAGGGAAAGATTCGGCATTTCGGCATATCCTTTCATGACCGGGCAGAGGTGCTGGATGCGATTCTTTCGGAGTATCCGCAAATTGAGGTCGTTCAAATTCAATTCAATTATTTGGATTATGACGATATCGGCGTGCAGAGCCGCAAATGCTATGAAGTGTGCAGAAAACACAACAAGCCCGTGCTTGTGATGGAGCCGGTAAAGGGCGGAAGCCTTGTTAAGCTTCCCGACGAGGCGCAGAGGATCTTCGCTTCTCTCAACGGAGGGAGTCCTGCGAGCTACGCAATTCGCTTCGCTGCAGGCTTCCCGGGGATGCTTGTTGTGCTTTCGGGCATGAGCAGCATTGAGCAGCTCAGAGATAACATAAGCTATATGAGTGATTTCAAACCCATTGACAAGACCGAAACCGAAGCCGTTGAAAAGGTTCGCGGTGTTTACAAGGGGATGGAGCTGATTCCGTGCACCGCCTGCCGCTACTGCACGGACGGCTGTCCGAAGCATATTGCGATTCCCGACTTGTTTGCGCTGATGAATGCGAAACAGCTGCATCGCGATTGGAATGCAAATTACTACTACTCAAATGTTCATACCGCACCCGGAAGGCGGGCCTCCGACTGCATAAAATGCGGAAAATGCGAGGGCTCATGTCCTCAAAATCTTCCGATTCGCAAGCTGCTGGCCGATGTTGCGGCCGAATTTGAGAAGGCGGACGGAAATGACGATTAATGCCCAATTTGCAAAAGCCGCATTCCCACTGCGGACAATAAAATATATCTGAAAAATCGGGCATTTTCTTGAAAACAACACTTGACAAATACCTCTGCCGGAAGTAAAATATGCCTTGTGCTTTGCTTATGGTGGAGGATTGCGGTCACCAGCCCCGTCCGTTGTCGGAAATCTTAGCAAAATTATTTAATTAAGAAATTCAACATACCTTTGGAGGACATGGCATGAAAAGCTATATGGCAAAAGCAGAAACCATGGAGCGTAAGTGGTACGTTGTAGATGCAGAAGGCATGGTGCTCGGTCGTCTCGCATCTCAGGTTGCCGCAATACTCCGCGGAAAACACAAGCCCATCTTTACCCCGCATGTTGACTGCGGCGATCACGTTATCATCATCAACGCAGATAAAGTCATCATGACAGGCAGAAAGCTTGACGAAAAAATTTATTATCATCACACCGGTTATCCCGGCGGACTCAAAATGACCAAGTATCGTGAGCTCCTCAACAAGAAGCCCGAATTCGCAGTCTATGAAGCTATCCGCCGCATGATGCCCAAGGGTCCCCTCGGCCGCCAGATGCTCACCAAGGTTCGCATTTACCGCGGCGCCGAGCATAAGCACGAAGCACAGAAGCCCGAAGTTCTCGTGCTCAAATAATTTTTAGGGAAGGAGATTATTACCATGGCAGCAACCACTCAGTATCTCGGAACCGGCAGGCGCAAAAGCTCCGTTGCCCGCGTTCGTCTCGTTCCCGGCACCGGCGTTATCAAAATCAACAAGAGGGATCTCGAAGAATATTTCGGCTATGAAACCCTCAAGATGATCGTTCGCGCTCCCCTCGTGCTTACCGACACTCTCGGCAAGTTCGATGTTATCGTCAATGTTTACGGCGGCGGCTACACCGGACAGGCAGGCGCAATCCGTCACGGCATTTCCCGTGCTCTTCTCGACGTTGATTCCGCAGAATATCGCGCAACCCTCAAGAAGGCAGGTTTCCTGACCCGTGACCCCAGAATGAAGGAGAGGAAGAAGTACGGCCTCAAAGCCGCTCGTCGTGCACCTCAGTTCAGCAAGCGCTGATCGAGACTTCAAAATGTCCAAAAACCCTGGAAACTCAACGGTTTCCGGGGTTTTTCTTTTTTGATTCCGCTGTTCCTCTTTGAGGAAATTTGATGCCCTCTATCCCATTTTTAATGGGTTAACCATAGGGGAAAATCGGGTTTGGAGCGATGAATGGGTTAAAAAATAGGGGAAAATCCCCCTCCATTCCGAGCCCTGCGAGGCACATCTATAGAGGCAATTTATCCCTCCCGGTGTCTTTGTTTCGCTTTGAATTCTTTTGGCGAAGTTTATTCCCGTTTATACCATATACGGATGGTTGAGGCCCAGTTACCCATTGCGGTAGCTGGGCCTTTTTTGTTTTCAGATATTCCAATGATGAATGCTCGAAGGAGGAGCCCGTGAAAAAAATTTTTAGAAATTTCTCCGGAGGCTTAATTTTTGCCCTTTCCCGTGATCTACCACTTGAGGGGCAAAAACCTCTCACCTGTTCCTTGACAATCGAATACACATTCAACAGGTACATTCCTGATCGGGGGCGAAGGCCCCAGCCGGATGAAGGTGCGCCACGAACTTCCTGCCCACAGGGGTTATCACGGAAAGCAAGGTTGGTAGCGATTCCGAACCATTCTGAAATATCCGCTTGCTACGGATAAGGCGATGAAACGATTCAGGGACAATGATACTTCCCTATGGGGCTGGCGGAGTACCCGGCAGAGGTGAGATTCCTATGAGTTCGGTCAGCAGCCGAACGCCTGTTGACTTCCTTTTCTGCATTTTGGGTTCGAGGAAAAATGAAATGCAGCGACGAAAGCCCCAAAAGGTATTTTGAGGCTTTCGTGGATCAGAAATGATTCAAATAAAGAGAAAGGAGGAAAAACCCATGGAAAACTGTAAGGTGATCGCCATCACGAATCAGAAGGGCGGCGTTGGCAAAACGACGACCACAGTTAATCTCGGTGTGGGACTTGCAAGCTCCGGGAAACGGGTCCTGCTGGTGGATGCTGATCCGCAGGGCAGCTTAACCGTGAGCCTCGGCGTAAAGAACCCCGATGAATTGGAGGTATCGCTGTCTTCCCTTATGCAGTCGGTCATTGATGATGAGCTGCTTGCAGAGGGTGCAATTATCCGGCACCAGGAAGGTGTGGATTTGCTTCCCTCGAACATTGAACTCTCCGGTATGGAAACAGGTCTGTTCAATGTCATGAGCCGTGAGTATGTTCTGAAGAACGCCATCGACGGCATGAGAAAGAGCTACGACTACATTCTGATTGACTGTATGCCCTCGCTGGGTATGATGACGGTCAATGCGCTGGTTGCGGCAGACAGTGTGATTATCCCGTCTCAGCCGAACTTCCTGTCAACCAAAGGTCTTAATCTGCTTCTGCGCTCCATTTCAAAGATCAAGCGGCAGATCAACCCGAGATTAAAGATTGACGGCATTTTGCTGACGATGGTGGATAACCGCACCAACAACGCCAAGGCGATTATTTCCTCGCTTCGTTCTACCGTGGGAGAGAACATCCGCGTGTTTCGTTCCGAGATTCCCTTTTCGGTAAGAGCTGCGGAGTGCAGTCTTTCCGGAGAAAGCATCTTCTCTCACGACAGGAACGGCAAGGTCGCAGCAGCGTATGAGGCTCTGACGAAGGAGGTGACAGAGATTGAAGAGCGTGCAAAAAATCGATCTGGGCTTGACCGGGTACGATGAGCTTTTCATGAATGACGCGGAGCGAAAGGAAAATAAACTCCCGCGCATTTATGACATTCCCCTCTCGGAGATCGACGATTTTCCGGACCACCCCTTCAAGGTGAAGCTGGACGAGGACATGGATCAGCTTGTCCAGAGCATCAAGGAGCGCGGGATCATCACCCCTGTCACCCTCCGACCGAAGGAGGACGGGCGATACGAAATCGTATCGGGGCATCGCAGAAAGAAGGCCTGTGAGCTTGCCGGCTTTGATACCGTGAAAGCCGAGGTGCGGGAGATGACCCGAGACGAGGCCATCATTCTAATGGTGGAATCGAACCTGCAGCGTTCTGTGATACTGCCGAGTGAAAAAGCTTTTTCGTACAAGATGCGCTTGGAGGCCATGAAGAGACAAGCAGGCAGACCTTCAAAAGAAAATGCGTCGCCAGTGGCGACTAATTTTCTGCAAGGTCGATCTGATGTTGAACTCGGAGAACAGGTTGGCGAAAGCAAGGATCAGGTGCGGCGCTATATCCGCCTCACGGAGCTCATTCCGGAGCTCCTGGATTTGGTTGACGAGGGACGCATTGCGTTTAGACCTGCGGTGGAGCTTTCGTACCTGCAAAAAGAGGAACAGCGCGCCCTGCTGGAGCAAATCACCTACGCAGATGCCACGCCGTCCCTTGCCCAAGCCATTAAGCTGAAGCGGTTCTCTCAGGACGGAAAGCTGAATAACGAGGTCATTGAGTCGATCATGAGCGAGGAAAAGCCGAACCAGCGGGAGAAAATCAACATCAAGTACGCCGAGGCCAGGAGGTTTATCCCTGCCAGCGTTCCTTACGAAAAAACCGGTGAGTATATTCTGAAAGCGCTGGAGCATTATCACCGGTATCAGGAACGGCAGAAGAGTCGGAATGACGCAAGATAGGTTCTTCGCCAAGGGGGCAGTCTACCCTTTTGACGGTACGCCAGCGCCGTTCCCCCTCTCGCACTCTCCCCCTCATTTACCGGCAATACCAGCTCAAAGAGAAAATAGAGAAGCGACACAATTGAAGAAGACCAGGTGCATTCGTACAATATGAGAAAAACAGTCATTGGAGGTCATCCCATGAAAAAGCTTCTTATATTGTGCGCACTCCTGCTTGCCGCATTGCTTTCCGGATGCGCCGCAGAACCATTGCAAGGGCAAACGGTAGGAGGCACAGCGAAAGCTTCAACGCCACAGGAAGAAACGCCTGCTTCCTTTGAGCCGGTATCCAAAGATTCAAGCGCTCCCGCCAAAGTACCGACAGAAGCCGCCGATCCAGCAGCTTGCACATCAAATGAGGACAAGCGCGAAAGCGGCTCTGCTATTTCTTCTGAGCCGGTAAGCGCACCCACGGAATCGAATGCGCCTTCATCGGAAGAAGACGAACAGCCCCCTGTGATTCCGGAGAAGCCGGAGAAAACAGAATGTTCAAAAGAGGAACCGTCCGTTCCTGTGATAACCAAGCCAGAGCCGACTCCGGAGCCCGAGCCCGCATTTGATATCGAACACTGGATTTCTTACGCAAAAAGCATGGCGGTGAGCTTGGGGCTGACCTTGGATAGCTCGGCAACCGATTGCTGGGACAATCCGATCATCGCAAAGCCGACCTGCATCTACCTGGAGAGAGACATCAGCTCCCGCCTGAACAGATACGCGAAGGACGAGGAGATAACCGCTGTCTGGATCTGGTACGAGTGCATCGGCACAAGCAGCTACCTAATCTATATCGGGTACGCATAAGCATCAACAAGTCAATACGCCGAAATGAGCATCGTGGAAGCACGGTGCTTTTTTCATGCCTTGAAGGAGGACAGAACGAATGAAGAAGATTTTCAAAAGAGGAATGTCAGGACTGCTTGCAGTCCTTATGGCACTCACCGTGCTTGCGGGCTTTGGCACGACAACGGCCTTCGCCGCAAGCGAAACAGCGGAGTCCTATATGATTTCTTTCCCCCGTGACGGGGACGCTGCTCAGATTTACTCCGAGGACGCATGGGGACACTCCGCGAAAACCTACATGAACGGCTGGGCAACAGGCTCCAGCAACTACACCACCCTGCACTGTATGGATTCCTTTGACGGGAAGGTGTGCTACTGCATCGAGCCCGGCCTTTCCCGAAATGTCGGCGATACCTACCACGGCTTCGGTGAGGATTTCTGGGATAACTATCCCAGCCAGTACAACAACACCATCGAGCCGGACGATATTAAGCTGCTGCTGGGCCGTATCATGCAGTATGGCTATCAGGGCAACCTTTCCACCTCGTGGAGATCGCAGAACGATTCCGATGCGGATAAGCTGGCTCACGCCTTCGCAACTCAGCTACTTGTTTGGGAAACGGTTGTGGGCGAGCGCGATGCGGACTTTGACCATGTGAGCACCGGCGGCTATGACGAGATCCTGTCGCTGGTTTCCCCCAATCATCCGCTGTATAGCCGAATCATGGATTATTACGACAGCATCGAGTACAGCGTACAGAGCCATGCCGTTTGCCCCAGCTTTATGAGCAGAAGCAGCGGCGGCGCAAAGACCATTGAGCTTGCGTGGGACGGCAGTCAGTATGTTGCTGAGCTTACGGATACCAACCGCGTGCTGTCGCAGTTTACCTTCTCCGCCAGTGAGACGGGCTTTCATTTCAGCGTGTCGGGCAATACGCTCACTATCACCACCGATACGGCTCCCAGCGGCAATGTGACGATCTCCGCAACTCGAAGCACTTCCCGCTGCGGCGTTCTTGTTTGGACGGACTATAAGTACGGCCCCAACGGTGGCGTTCAGGATACCATCACCTATACGGCCTCCGTCAGCGACCCCGTAAGAGCGTTTCTCAAGCTGAAGGTCAGCTATGGCGGCGCTAAAATCATCAAGACCAGCGAGGACGGCAAGGTGGATGGCATTACCTTCACCATCACCGGCGAGGGCGTCAATCAGACCGTTACCACCGACCGGAACGGTGAAATTCACATCGAAAATCTGATGCCCGGCACCTATACCGTCACCGAGCAGAGCTATGACAAATACGAGCCCCAGGAAAGCCACCGTGTTACCGTGCTTGCCGGACAGACGGCGACGGTTTCCTTCAACAATGTACTCCGCCGCGGCGAGCTTACCGTGACCAAAACCTCCGATGACGGACTGAATCAGGGCGTGAAGTTCCACCTTTTTGGAACCTCCCTCAGCGGTCTGCCTGTAGATGAATACGCCGTCACCGATGAAAACGGTGTGGCGACTTTCCGGGATGTGCTCATCGGCACCGGCTACACACTGGAGGAGATGGACACCGCCATTCGCTATGTGGTTCCCAACAGCCAGAGCGCCGCAGTGGAATGGAACAGTGTAACCAATAAGAGCTTTTCCAACATCCTCAAGAGATTCAATGTCACCGTCACTAAGAGTGACTGTGAGGTCGGAACGGCGCAGGGCGACGCTTCGCTTGCCGGTGCCGCCTACGGCATCTATAAGGGCGATCAGCTTGTGGATACCTACTACACCGACGAGAACGGCCAGTTCACCACCGGCTATTATGTCTGCGGCGACGACTGGACGATTCGTGAGATCAGCCCCTCCGAGGGCTATCTGCTGGACAGCACCGTTTATCCTGTCGGTGCAGAGGCGGCCAATTACACCGTTGAGCTGAACGCTGCACCTGCTGTGGCTGTAACCGAGCAGGTGCAGAAGGGCAATATCGCCATCATCAAGCACTCGGATAACGGCGATACGCAGATCGAAACTCCCGAGGAGGGTGCAGTATTCGCCGTTTATCTGAAATCTGCCGGCAGCTATGAGGCGGCAAAGGATACGGAGCGGGACTATCTGACCTGCGATGAAAACGGCTTTGCCCAAAGTAAGGATCTGCCCTACGGCGTGTATACCGTGCATCAGGTTTCCGGCTGGGAGGGCCGTGAGCTGATGAGCGACTTTGATGTGTTCATTGCCAAGGACGGCGAGACCTACCGCTACCTCATCAACAACGCCAACTTCGAGTCCTTCATTAAGGTCATCAAGGTGGACGCGGAGACCGGCAATACCATCCCCTATGCGGGTGCAGGTTTCCAGATCTTTCGTCCGGATGGCTCCAAGGTGGAAATGACCTTTACCTATCCGGAGGTTACCACCATCGACACCTTCTACACCAATGATGCCGGCATGCTCATCACGCCGGAAAAGCTGGAGTTCAGCAAGGGCTACTCCCTCAAGGAGGTCTCCGCCCCTTACGGCTATGTGCTCAGTCATGAGGCGGTCAAGTTTGATGTGACCGAAGAGAATTCCACCGAGGAAGGCGGTGTGACGATCGTTGCGGTGAAGCTGGGCAATTACGCACAGAAGGGCATCATCAAGATTTCCAAAACCGGCGAGGTGTTTGCCTCTGTTACAGCGACGGACGGGGTCTACCAGCCGGCCTATACGGTGCAGGGCCTTGCGGGAGCGACCTATGAGATCAAGGCCGCGGCGGACATCTACACCCCGGATGGTACGCTGCGCTGTAGTGCCGGCGAGGTGGTGGATACGGTGACTACCGGCGCAGACGGCACGGCGGAAAGTAAGCCGCTGTATCTGGGCAAATACGAAATCACCGAGATGAAAGCCCCCGACGGCATGGCCGTAAACAAGGATGCCCATACCGCAGAGCTTGTCTACGCCGGACAGGAAATCGAGATCACCGAAACGGCTGCCAGCTTCTGCAATGACAGACAGAAGGCGCGGATTTCTCTTTCCAAGGTACTGGAGCAGAACAAGCAGTTCGGTATCGGCATGAATAACGAGCTTTCCGCCGTGACCTTCGGCTTTTATGCCGCCGAGGAGCTTACCGCAGCAGACGGCTCCGTCATTCCTGTGGACGGTCTCATCGAGATCATGTCCCTTGATGAAAACGGAAAGGCTGTGCTCAAGAGCGATGTTCCCTTCGGCAGCTACTATGTCAAGGAAATCAGCACCGACAGCCACTACATCCTCTCCGATGAGAAGTATCCTGTGATCTTTGCCTATGCCGGTCAGGAAATCCCCGTTGTGGAGCTTGCCGTCAATGACGGAAAGAGCATTACCAACGAGATGATCTACGGAGAGATCTACGGCATGAAGAAGGATGAGGACGGCAAGGCGCTGGCCGGAGCTACCATCGGTCTGTTCCTTACTGACGGCACAGAGCCTATTCTGACCACTGTTTCCGCAGAGGACGGCAGCTTCTCCTTTACAGGTATCCCCTATGGCGAGTATGTGGTCCGTGAAATCGCCGCGCCGGAGGGCTATGTGATGGATGACACGCCTTATACCGTGAAGGTAGATCAGAACGGTGCTGTGATCGAGATCGAGATCACCAATAAGCTCATTCGCGGCAGCGTTCAGCTGACCAAGGTGGATAAAAACTATCCCGACCACCATCTGAGCGGTGCGGTCTTTGAGGTATACCGTGACGGAAAGCTCGTGGGCCAGATGGAGGAGCTGTCCGACGGCATCTATAAGCTGGATCATCTGCCCTACGGCGATTACACGCTGAAGGAAACCGAAGCACCCAAGGGCTTCTTCCTTGATGAGAAAGCCTACAGTTTCTCCATTAAGGAAGATGGTAAAACCGTCATCGTGGAAAACGAGGCCGGAAAGGGCTTTGTCAACCAGGCACAGACCGGAGGCATTCGCATTGAAAAGACTTCGGATGACGGCGTGCTGAAGGGCTTCACCTTCCGCGTAGAGGGCTCGGATGTCACCGGCAATGCCTTCAGCAAGGACTTTGTGACCGATGAAAAGGGTCAGATCCACATTGAGGGCCTGCGCATCGGCGATTATGTGATCTCTGAGGTATCCAACAAAGCCAACGAGAAGTATGAGCTTCCCGCAAATGTCACCGTAACCGTTCACGAAGGAAAGACGGTCGTTGCCAAGTTCCATAACAAGCTCAAGCCTGTTACGGATATCCCCAAAACCGGAGATACCACCAATATGCCTCTCTGGGCAGCGCTTGCCGGTATCTCCGCAGTCGGTGCAGGTGCGGCGGCTTTCTTTACCTTCCGAAAAAAGAAGGAGGTAGGCAAGCATGAACGCTAAGGTTATCATCGGCATCGGTCTTGTGGTGTTTATCATCGCAGGGCTGATCGTTCTTCGCCTGAAGAACAGAAAGTAAAAACGCCAAGGGGCGGCATCCGCAAAAAGATGCCGCCCCGCTTATAAAAGGAGACGCTATGGAAGAGACAAGAAAAATCGGAGATTACTCCGTAAAGTATTCCATGTATATCGGGCACAAGGATATTGCTCTGGGCGAGAATCCCAACGCCGACAAGGATGAACGGTATATGTGCTGCTTTGTAGAGACCAACGCTATTTTCGAGCGCTATTCCGGGGTGCTGGTCAGCGACGATTTTGCGGAGATTGCAAAGGTGTTCGGACAGCGCGTAGCGGATGCCGCCGAGGAGATCATTCAGGAAAACGAAAGAGCCTGTCAGGAGGTCGGCATGAATGAGGAACTCATGGCAGAAAGCTGTGCGCCGGTTTCCTACGAAGATTCCATTGAGAACAAGGTGGTTGTCGTCAAGGGCAGCATTCTTCGGCCTGAGTTCCGTCATGCCAATCACCAGCTTATGTTGTGTACCGGCGGCTTTGGTGCGCAGGCAAATGCGCGAGGCCGTACCTGCTATTGCATTTCTCTGTACGACGGGAGAAAGACCTCCTTTTACCGCACGGATTTTCTCGGTGTCATGGAGGAAAAGAAGCTTCCCGAATGGGCGCAGAGGGGCTTGGAGAAAGCAAAAGAGATACACGCGCAGGAAAAGAAACCGACGAAAGAAAGAGGTGATGCAAGATGATCGAGTATGAAAAAAGAGCAATGATCGAGGCGGAGGACAAATATACCTTTCGCCAGAGCACGCAGATTTCCATGCAAACCGGACTGATCGGTCACCTCCGGGCAGACATGGATACGGACGGCAACGGCTTTTTCAGCAGTTGGTTTGATTTCCGGGAAGAACTGAAAACCGACGAGTTCAAGGCGGAGTTTGACGAAGTCATCAACTCTCTGCGTGAGGAAGGCGACATTCTTCATAACCGCAGGGCACTTGCCAAGTACTGCTATTGCACACCCCAAAGCCGTATGCAGGATGAGCCGGGCTACTACGGCGTCCGCGTGGATACCGGAAAATACGCCTACCTTCTGCGCCTGAACCCGGACAGGGGCGAATACAACCTGTACTGCTATTGCTATCGCCGGGACTGGCTCGATCAGCACCTGAAGGACGCAGAGAAAGGAATCCGCTTTATTGACAGCCACTACAAGGAGCTTTTTCGCATTCCAGACGGCGGCAAGGTGAAAATCCACTATTCGTGGAATGAAGACCAGATTCGCACCTGCCGCTATATCGACGACTACCATGTGGAGATCGGGAGCAACCTCTATCACATTTGCGAATTTGCCGAACGCATGGAATACGGCGGCCATACCTGCGAGCCGGTTCGGGACAACCTGCCCGAGCGGTGCTACAGCGTCCTTTCCGGCAGCGACGAAATCATTATCATCAAGCGCGGCGAAAAGGGCTACTTCAAAACGGACATTCCCAGCGCTAACAAGGAGGAAGCCCGAAGCATCGTGAACGAGTACAATGCAAAGCTCGGCGTCAGCAAGGCGCAGGAAGAAGCGATGAAGGCTGGCTCTATGTTCGGCTTTCAGGTGCCCGCCGCTGACCCGAGAAATTACGATGCGGACGGAAAACCTGTGATGCCGAAGGACAGAGGTGATGCACGATGAGTGAGGGCGATTATCGTATCTGGTCCAATGCTGACCTTGACTATGAGGAGTGGAAAGACTGGATGGAGGAAGAATATCCGACGCTTTCCGAGGACGAGCGCGTCGCCATGATGTATGAGGAAAATGGGCACTACCTTGAGGACGAACGCCTCAATTTGGACATCCAACTTTCTCAGCCCATTCTGGTTGTTGCCGATCTGGGGCTCTGGAATGGCAGGCGCATGGGATATAAGGAAATCCCAAGCGGCAATATCCGTGACTGCCTTTACTCTGATTACGACTACCCCACCTGGTATGTGGACAAAAGCGGAGATCTTCGGTGCGATGACACCCACCATGACGGCACAAACCATTATCTCTATCGGGTGTATAAAGACAATGTTTCGGAGGCGCAAAAGGACCGGCTCAAAGAAAAAATCTACAACGGCACAGCCACCAGAGCAGATATTGTCCGTTTCACCCGCAGGCTTGGCGATGAAATCGGAAAAGTGTACGGCTGGAGCTTTCCAACCCGGCAGAGAGAGCGAAGTGAGGCACGATGAACCATGCACTGCCGGGCGAAAGCTACATAGCCAGACTGGACTATTTGGCTTTCAACGGAAAAGTATGCAGCAGCGTTGCGTACAGCGATGAGCAGCGCTTTCTGGCAGACCTGAAGGAGTCGCTCTATCACGGAGAGCCGCTGTGCGTCGTTCTCTACCGAGACCGGAACGGCAAGACGATTTCCCGTGCGTTCCTGAACGACCTGGATACACTGCCAAAAGGACTTTTCGTAGAGGACAGTCCCCACAGAAAGCCGAAGGAAAGGGGTGAAGCACGATGAGGGTAAATGCCATGACAGAGAAATTTGAGGATGTAACCGTTCTGGGGCATCCCATGCTTTTTACCTGCCTGCGGGTAGACCGTGACACTGTTCCGCAGGGCATGTATATGTACGAGGTTCGCCACGATGATGACCAGCAGGGTGAGCCGGTTCAGATTGCCAACTGGATCATGGTGAATCATTGGGGAACGCTGATTTCCAACAAACCCGTCCGCTTGGAGCCCCGACCGGATGGGAGAAACGCCTACCGCGACATTGATCCTGAAAACGATTGGAACTATGAGGGCACGCTTACTACCGTGAAGGAGTACATGGAGAAGAATCCACCGGCGGTTCATAAGCAAAAAGACCACGAACCTGCGAGATAAGGAGAAGCTATGGATAAGAAGAAAGCCATCTGCGAATATCTCCGTAAAAATCATATTGGCAAAGAAAATGCCATCCACAGCAAGGAGCTTGAAAAGCTGTTTCTGCTTGACGGACGAAATATTCGCCGCAAGATCAGTGCCTTGCGGCAGGATGGCTTTCCTATTTGCAGCGATGAAACGGGCTACTATTACGCAGATAATCAGGAAGAGATCAATACCACCGTCTACCGGTTGAATGAGTTGGTGACCAAGGTGTCCAACGCCAGAACCGGGCTTTTATTTGCATCGATCCTCGGAGAGAATGCGCAGACCGTTGAGGTCACGATCAAAGTAAGATAAGGAGGGAGTTCCCATGCCGAGCAAATACAGAATCATTTTGGAGATGGCATCCCAGACTGCCAGGGATATCGCCTCCAATGCCGACCGATATACCGATTTTCTGATTACGGCGGCAAACAACTACAAGTACAGCTTTAAGGAGCAGCTGCTCATCCATGCGCAGAAGCCGGATGCAACGGCGTGTGCGGAAATCGACACATGGAATAAACTCGGCAGATGGGTAAACAAGGGCACGAAAGGCATCGCGCTGCTGATCGACAGAGATGTTCCCTACAAGCTGAGACATGTCTTTGATATCTCCGACACCAACAGCCGTGCCGGAAGGAACATCACCCTTTGGCAGATGAAGCCGGAGTACGAATATGCGGTATCGGAAAGCCTTCAGGCCAGCTTCGGCGATGTGGAGGAGCCGCGAGATTTCCCGCACCTTCTCATGGATATTTCCGGTTATGCCGTGGAGGATAATTTTTCAGATTATCTCATGGAGCTGAATGCTGTCAAAGCCGGCAGCTTTCTGGAGGAGCTGGATGACACAAGCCTTGAGGCGTGGCTGAAAACCACGCTGAAAAGCAGCGTCGCTTTTATGGCGCTCTCCCGTGCAGGTTATGAGCCGAGGCAGTATTTTGACCGGGAGGATTTCAGCCATCTCTTTGACTTCAACACCGTGGAGGTTATCTCCGTGCTCGGTGCCGCCGTCAGCGATATTTCTGAGATGGTCATCCGTGAAATGGGAGAAACCGTCAAGGAAATGGAGAAGGAGGAAAAGCGGAAGATTCGCACATTTGCGCAGACCGGTTCTTCTGCGTATCATAAGAACCGAACAGAAAACAAGGAAAGGAGCAACGAACATGGAACTGACCTATACGATGCAGGGGGACTATCTGATTCCCGATCTGACCGTGCCGGAGAGCCCGAAGCTTGGGAAGTATGGAATGCTGCGGCGGACATTCCTCCGCGAACACCGGGATGGGATCTACACCGGGATGCTGCTGAACGGAACACTGAACAGTCATCTGGAGGAAGTGGACCGGCAGGCGCAGAAGATGCTGGACGACCTGACCGAGCAGATGAAGGCGCTGAACGGAGTGACGGAGAGCCTGAAGGCAGAGGATCAGATGCGGTGGGTGCAGATGATGAACTCCATTCGTCACTCGGCGGAGGAAGTGATTCTGAACGATCTGATCTACGCGTAACGCTCCCCACAGTTGAACAGCAACAGGAAATTATCGCAGAGGCGGAGGAAGAAAAGTCCTCCGCTTTTTCTATTTCTCAGGAGGACATCGACGCCATTCTGACACGGGGCAGCGGCATCCATCAGGGCAAATTCCGCATCTATGAACAGTTTCTCAAACAAGAGTCTTCCGAGAGCAACATCGCCTTTTTGAAAAACGAATACGGCATCGGCGGCGCGTATCCTGCCGTTTCCGGCAGAAATCTCGATGAAAGCCACGACGCCAAGGGAATCAAAATCAGCAGAGGCAGAATCTCTCGGCCCGATGCAGAACTGCTTTTGCGGTGGAACAAGGTCGAGAAGCGGATCGGGGAATTGATCCGAGCCGACCGCTATCTGAGCCAAGCAGAAAAGGACAACTATCCTGCCTACCGGGAGCAGGCAGAAGCTCGGAGGAAGCGAGGTGAAATCTCTGAGGAGTTCCGGTCGATTGTCTATGATTACAATGACTTTGTGGCGCAGCTTGGCGAGGAAAGCAAAGCGCTGAACCTGTATGATTTGTCAAGCTGCTGGGGTGCGTTCAGCGTGGGCGAAAAGAAAATGCACGCCCGTACTGCGGAGGGTGACTTCATCCTCCCCATGATGCGCGAAGCAATGAATACGATCATTGCGGACAACACCCACTTGACCGCACGGTGCGAAGCCATGCTGGAAGCGATGAACAGCGATGTGGCGAAGTCCCTTGAGCCGACCTTTGATGAGCTGAACCCTCCTCCGGAGCCCCGGAAGGAATACCGCTATCATCTCGGCGATGCAGTCTATATCGGCACACAGGAATACGAGCTGCTGTCTTTTGACGAGAAGAAGGTCGTCCTCTTTGATACGCAGTTCCCGCTGTTTAACAAGGAGCTGACTCGTGAAGAGTTCGATAACCGGCTCAAAGAAAATCCGCTGAATGACAGGCTGCTGCAAGTCGTGGAAGAACTCCCTGTCGCAGACAATACAAAAGAGAATCCGGATACGCAGGAGACGGAAGCCATACCTGACGAAGAACTGGATGCGCTACCCATCAGCACAATCAAAGACGGCGAGGTCGTGACCTACCCCAATGCGGAGGCCTTGCTGGATGACCAGGAAGAAGCGCTCGCCCCGCCTCTACAAGTGAAAAGGCCTTCCAAGATCGCGCCTCATGTGCTGCATCCGGAGATCAACACCGAGTACCGAACCAACTTCCAAATCGAGAGCGATGATATCGGCGTGGGCACGCCGCTGGAACGGTTCTATCACAATATCCGTGCCGTTCAGCTCCTGAACAAGCTGGATGCGGAAAGTCGATTGGCGACACCCACCGAGCAGCGTGTGCTTGCCGACTATGTGGGTTGGGGCGGTCTCTCTGAGTTCTTCAAGGAGGACAATCCCCATTATGCCGAGCTGAAGGATGTGCTTTCCGATGAGGAATATGCGTCGGCGAGAGAATCCACGCTGACGGCCTTCTATACACCGCCCGTAGTGATCAAGGCGGTGTACAGTGCCTTGGAGAATATGCACTTCCAGACCGGCAATGTGCTGGAGCCCTCCTGCGGCATCGGAAACTTTATGGGGCTTGTTCCCGAAAGCATGAATGACGCGAAGTTCTACGGCGTGGAGCTGGACAGTATTTCCGGGCGGATCGCCCAGCAGCTCTATCAGAAAAACAGCATCGCGGTGCAGGGCTTTGAGAGTACAAATCTGCCCGACAGCTTCTTTGACGCCGCAATCGGCAATGTCCCCTTCGGGCAGTTCAAGGTACCCGACAAGCGCTATGACAAGCACAACTTCCTCATTCACGACTATTTCTTCGCCCGCACTTTGGATAAGGTGAGACCCGGCGGCGTGATCGCCTTCATTACCTCAAAGGGTACGCTGGATAAGGAAAATCCCAATGTTCGAAAGTATATCGCGCAGAGAGCCGACTTGCTCGGCGCTATCCGGCTGCCGAATGATACCTTCAAGGCCGCTGCCGGCACAGAGGTCACATCGGACATTATCTTCCTCCAAAAGCGTGACCGATTGGTGGATATTGAGCCCGATTGGGTGCATCTGGCCACCGACGCCAATGGCATCCGGATGAACGCCTATTTTGTGGACAACCCTGAAATGGTGTTGGGCGACATGCAGATGGTCAGCGGGCCTCACGGCATGGAGTCCGCCTGTATTGCCTATGAAAATGCAGAGCTTGGGGACCTCTTGCGGGATGCCATCCAGAACATTCATGCCGAGATTACCGAATTTGAAATCGACGATCTTGAAGCGGACGATGAGGACCTTTCTATTCCTGCTGACCCTGATGTGCGCAATTTCAGCTTCACGGTGGTGGACGGCAAGATTTATTACCGTGAAAACAGCCGCATGAATCCCGTGGATGTTTCCGCGACTGCCGAAAGTCGCATCAAAGGCATGATTGCCATCCGTGATTGTGTCCGGACGCTGATTGAGTACCAGACGGAGGACTATCCCGATGCCGATATCAAGGCAGAGCAGGAAAAACTCAATCGCCTCTATGATGATTTCGGCAAAAAATATGGGCTTATCAGCGCAAGAGCCAACAATTCGGCTTTCAATTCCGACAGCTCCTACTGCCTGCTTGCCTCGCTGGAGGTGCTGGATGATGAGGGCAACTTCCTCCGCAAGGCAGATATGTTCTCCAAACGAACCATCAAGCAGAAGGTAACGGTGCAGTCGGTTGACACGGCTTCCGAGGCCTATGCTCTGTCTCTTGCGGAAAAAGCGAGAATCGACATGCCATATATGTCGCAGCTTACCGGCAAAACCGAGCAGGAGCTGTTTGAGGATTTGAAGGGTGTTATTTTCCTCAACCCCATGCACATAAGCGAAGAGGACGGCAAGCCGAAGTATCTCCCTGCCGATGAATATCTCTCCGGCAATGTCCGCGAAAAGCTCCGTTGGGCAAAGCGGAGTGCGGAGCTCTACCCCGAGGATTACGGAGAGAATGTCCGTGCGCTTGAGGCGGTGCAGCCGGTTGACCTGACGGCAAGTGAGATTTCCGTAAGGTTGGGCGCAACATGGCTGCCTCCGGAAATCATTGAGGAGTTCATGTTTGAACTGTTCAGCACCCCGCGCTACTGCCAGTGGAACATCCATGTTCACTACGCGCAGTACACCGGCGAATGGAATGTGGAGGGGAAATCCTATGACCGTAGCAATGTAAAAGCCCACAACACCTACGGCACCGGCAGAGCTAATGGCTATAAGATCATGGAGGAAACCCTGAACCTCCGAGATGTAAGAATCTTTGACTACATCGAGGACGGAAACGGCAGAAAAACGGCTGTGCTCAACAAGAAAGAAACCGCCATCGCACAGGGCAAGCAGGAGCTTATTAAGCAGGCCTTTGCTGATTGGATTTGGAGCGATCCGGAACGCCGGGAGCAGCTGACCAAGCTGTATAATGAGAAGTTCAACAGCATTCGCCCCCGTGAGTATGACGGCAGCCACCTGAACTTTGTGGGAATCAACCCGGAGATCACGCTGAGGCCGCATCAGGTCAATGCCATTGCCCATATCCTCTACGGCGGCAACACCCTGCTTGCCCATGTAGTGGGGGCTGGGAAGACCTTCGAGATGGTAGCGGCTGCGCAGGAGAGCAAACGGCTGGGATTGTGTCAAAAAAGCCTGTTCGTGGTTCCCAATCACCTGACAGAGCAATGGGCGAGCGAATACCTCCAGCTCTACCCCTCCGCCAATATTCTTGTCGCCACCAAGAAAGACTTCGAGACCAAGAACCGCAAGAAGTTCTGCGGGCGCATTGCCACCGGCGACTACGATGCGGTCATCATTGGGCACAGCCAATTTGAAAAGATCCCCATGTCCCTGGAACGACAGCGTGCCATCCTGCAGCAACAGCTGGATGAAGTGCTGGACGGCATTTCTGAATTGAAGAAAAACCGTGGGGATAATTTCTCCATCAAGCAGCTGGAGCGAACCAAGAAAACGGTCAAGCAGAAGCTGGACAAGCTCAATGACCAGTCCCGCAAGGATGATGTTGTGACCTTTGAAGAGCTGGGCGTTGACCGTATCTTCATCGATGAGGCGCATTACTATAAAAACCTCGCCGCATTTACAAAAATGCGGAATGTGGGCGGCATCAGCCAAACCGAGGCCATGAAGTCCAGTGACCTGTATATGAAGTGCCGGTATCTGGACGAGTTGAGCGGCGGCAGAGGCGTTGTGTTTGCCACCGGCACACCCATCTCCAACAGCATGGTGGAGATGTACACCATGCAGAAGTATCTCCAGTACGGAGCGCTGCGCAGGAATGACCTTCTCCACTTCGATGCCTGGGCCTCCACCTTCGGTGAGACGGTGACAGCCATCGAGCTCTCTCCGGAGGGCACGGGCTACCGCGCCAAAACGAGGTTTGCCAAGTTCTATAATCTACCGGAGCTCATGGCAATGTTCAAGGAGACCGCAGATATTCAAACGGCGGATATGCTCAAGCTCCCTGTGCCGGAGGCCCATTATCACAGCGTTGTTTTGAAGCCATCGGAAACGCAAAAGGAAATGGTGGCCTCTCTTTCAGAACGAGCCGAGCGTGTCCGCAATAAGATGGTGGATTCCAGCGTGGATAACATGCTCCTCATCACCAATGACGGCAGAAAGCTCGCCTTAGATCAGCGGCTCATGAACGATATGCTCCCCGACAGCGAGACAAGCAAAGTTGGGACCTGTGCGGAGAATGTTTTTGACATCTGGCAGCGCACCGCCGATCGGAAATCGACACAGATGGTATTCTGCGACTTGTCTACGCCCCACGGCGACGGCAAGTTCAATGTGTACGATGATCTCCGAAACAAGCTGATTGCCAAGGGCGTTCCGGCAGAGGAAATCGCCTATATTCATACGGCAAACTCCGAGGCGCAAAAGAAAGAGCTGTTTGGCAAGGTGCGCTCCGGTCAGGTGCGTGTGCTCATCGGTTCCACGCAGAAAATGGGAGCCGGCACCAATGTGCAGACGAAGCTTGCGGCACTTCATCATTTGGATTGTCCCTGGCGACCGTCTGACCTGCAGCAGCGGGAAGGTCGTATCATCCGGCAAGGCAATGAGAACCCGGAAGTGGATATCTACACCTATGTGACCGAGAACACCTTCGACAGCTACCTGTATCAGTTGGTGGAATCCAAGCAGAAGTTCATTGGGCAGATCATGACCAGCAAATCCCCGGTGCGCTCTGCGGAGGACATTGACGAAACTGCCCTGAGCTATGCGGAAATCAAGGCGCTGTGCGCCGGCGATCCCCGCATCAAGGAGAAGATGGATCTGGACATTGATGTGTCCCGTCTGAAGTTGCTCAAGGCCAACCATTTGAGCCAACGCTATTCGCTGGAGGATCAAATCCTGAAGGAGTTTCCGCAGAAAATCAAATCGTTGGAGCAGCGCATTGAGGGCTATCGGGCGGATATTGACCAGCAAAAAAGAAATACCGAGCCCAACGAGGACGGCTTCTCTCCGATGTTTATGCCGGGCGGCACGGTAAGGGAAAAGAAGGCTGCCGGCGATGCCATCCTCGGCCTTTGCAAGTCCATGACAAGCCCCGACCCGATTCCCATCGGTCAGTACCGAGGCTTTGATATGGAGCTGTCCTTCGACACCTTCAGCCGGGAATATAAAATCACGCTGATTCACCAGCTGCGGCATACGGTCACGCTGGGTACAGACATCTTCGGCAATATTCAGCGACTGGATAACACCCTCGGCGCTTTTGAGGAACGAATGGCGGCGTGTGTCGAGCAGTTGGAGAATACGCGGGTTCAGCTTGAAAACGCAAAGGCTGAGGTACAGAAGCCCTTTCCCCAGGAGGAAGAGCTTGCAGCGAAAACCGCCCGCCTGAACGAGCTGAACGCCCTGCTCAATCTGGACAAGAAGGAGAATGAGATCGTGGACGGTGAGCGAGGCGATGAAGAACCGAGCCGCTCCAGCGATGACAGGGAGCGATGAAATCATTCGCACATTTGCAATACGGCATTTCCGTCGCTACAATGAATTTAGGTCAAAGGACGGAGGTGCCTGATATGTTCAGACGCAAAAATGATAAGCGAATTGTTGAGTTAAATCCGGAAGAACTCCGGCTCGCTAAATATGCGCTCCTTGGGTTCCGAAACAAGCTGGTCGCGCAGGGCAAACCGACGGAAGATATCAATGCGCTGTTGCTGAAAATCATGAAGTAACCAATGATAGCCGCAAGGAATCAAAACCTTGCGGCTATCATAAACTAAGGAGGTCGATAATCTAAAAATGTGTGCGGAGCGGCTTCTATTCGCTCATGAAATGTGTGGAGCGGGTTGACAATCGCCCATGTTTTGTGTATAATGAAGCAGGAAACTCATGCTGGAGAGTGATTCAGATGTATTTGAAAAGAAAAGTAGATGCTTTCTTAGAGGAATGGAAAGCAGATAAAAACAGAAAGCCCCTTATTGTCAAGGGAAGCCGTCAAATAGGCAAAACGGAATCGATCCTGCATTTTGCTGCCGATCATTACGAAAATGTGATCGAGATCAATTTTGTCCGTGACGAGAAATACAAGGGAATCATCGCGGACGGATATGAAGCCGCTGACATTATCAAGAACATTTCACTCATTGACCCGACAAAGAAGTTTGTGCCCGAAAAGACGCTGATCTTCTTCGACGAGATTACGGAGTTTCCGGAAATTGCAACATCGCTCAAGTTCTTCTGCATAGATGGGCGGTTTGATGTGATTTGCAGTGGGTCAATGCTGGGAGTCAATTACAAGAAGATCGAAAGCAACAGCGTAGGGTATAAAAAAGACTATGAGATGTTTTCGATGGATTTCGAGGAGTTCTTGTGGGCAAAGGGCTATGGAGATGACACGGTAGAAAACCTGCTTTCCCACATGAAGGAATTTAAGCCTTTTAGCGAGTTGGAGATGAATGTCTTCCATTCGCTGTTTCTGGATTACAATATCCTTGGCGGAATGCCTGCTGTCGTCGCGGAGTATATCGCGCGAAACACCTTTGAGGGATCGCTTGATACGCAGAAACAGCTCATAGCGGACTATAAAGAAGATATTCGCAAGTATGCCACCGGAATCGATCAAACAAGAATTATCAATGTGTTCAACCGGGTTGCGCCGCAGCTTGCAAGGGAAAACAAAAAATTCCAGATTTCCAAGGTGGCGTCCGGCGCAAGATTCCGGGATTATCGAGGATGCGCGGAGTGGCTTTCGGATGCAGGTATGGTCAACATCTGTTACTGCATGGAGTTTCCGGAGCTGCCGTTGGGAGGTAATTACGAGCCTGACACATTCAAGCTGTATTTTGCGGATACGGGTCTTTTGGTATCCATGCTGGATGATGAATCACAGGAGGATTTAAGAGCCAATAAGAACCTGGGTGTTTATAAGGGAGCCCTCTATGAGAACATGGTAGGAGAAGCTCTCATCAAGCAAGGATATAAGCTGTTCTATTACAAAAAAGAGGATTCCACGCTGGAAGCCGATTTCTTCATTCGTTCAACCGCATCCTTGATTCCTGTTGAAGTAAAGGCGAAAAGTGGGCGGGCAAAATCAATGAAAACATTGATTACCTCTGATCACTACCCGGATATCAGATATGGGATTAAGTTCTCAAAGAACAATATCGGGCATGAGGACAGGATATACACATTCCCGTACTTCTGCACATTTCTGCTGAAAAGATTTATGATTGGTTTTCACGCTGAAGAAGAAGCGGAATAACGAAGACAGCACGGGGAACATACAGCAGAAAAAATCTGGCAAAAGTTCCCTGCAAAACGGAATACAACCCGATTCGACCGTTCATTGAAAAAGTGGACGGTCTTTCTTTTTGTCAAAGTTCACTT
>ENA-ORNY01000311-ORNY01000311.1-human-gut-metagenome-genome-assembly--contig:-NODE-311-length-35164-cov-126.497365_pt1 | contig 35164 bp, 28 predicted proteins | sample MGYA00242122_ERZ509036 | MGnify/ENA primary metagenome ERZ509036 (study PRJEB26280, sample SAMEA2338696) | human gut metagenome | biome: human gut; feature: human-associated habitat; material: faeces... | reverse complement strand
TCCACTTGTAACGGTCGGCCGAGGCCCATTTGTCGTAGTTGATGTCCTTGTAGCTCGACACCCTGACAGGATTGCCGCCGGCGTCAAGGTTGCCGAGATCCTTCTTTCTGAACAATGAATATGGCGGTGTCAGCTGAAGGCTGGCGCTGAAGTTGGATCCCATACGAGGATAGATCATCTGGTCGGTGGAGTTCCTGCTCAGGCTGACGGTGTAGCTCAGGTTGTGGGATCTTCCGTCATTGAACATGAAGTAGCCGCTGATCCAGTTCTTCAGGTCATAGATCTGCCAGTTGAGGCCGTTATACAGCACGAAGTAGTTGTCAGGCCACTTGAGCCGGGTGCCGATGCCGGCGGAGAAGCCGTACACCTGCATGACCTTGTCATTGGAGAGGAGTCCGATGGCCAGATAGGAGTCGGTCTGCCTCGTGTAGTAGGCCTGGAGATTCAGCGAGGTCGGTTTCTTTCCGAAGAGCCAAGGCTCGGAGAATCCGAACACGAGGGACGTGTAGTAGGTTCCGTTGGTCTGGAAACGCAGGGACAGGTTCTGCGCGTCGCCGAGAGGAACCGGCCTCCAGGCGTTCTTGTCAAAGAGACGCTTGGTGGAGAAGTTGTTGAAGTTCACACCGACAGTGGCCACGAATGTGTTGGCTCCCCAACCTCCGGAAAGTTCCAGCTGGCTGGAAGGCTTCTCCGTCACGTTGTAGACAAGATCCACCGTGTTGTTCAACTGGTTAGGGATGATTGAATATCCTTTCGAAGCATCCGCGATGGCCTCCGGATCAAACTGTCCCAACGATGCGATCTCCCTGATGGAGCGCTCGAAGTCCGTCTGGCTGAAAAGATAGCCAGGCCTGGTGGCGACCTGCCTGCGGACAACCCTCTCGTTGGTCAGGGTGTTGCCGTTGATGATGATGTTGTTGAGCGTGGCCTGCTTTCCTTCCGAGATCCTCATCTCCACATCCACGGAATCCCCCTGGATGTTCAGTTCCACAGGCGTGACGGAGAAGAAGAGATAGCCGTTGTCACGGTAGACCTTGGAGACATCCTGGTCTCCCTGCTTTCCGCCTCCGTTAAGCCTCTTCTGCATGGTGACCACGTCATAAGGCTCGCCCTTGCGGATCTTGAGGATCTCATTGAGCTGGTCGGTGGAGTAGACGGAATTACCCGTCCAGGTTATGTTCCTGAAATAGTATTTCTTGCCCTGGTCGATCTTGAAATCGATGCCGAGCCTGTCAGGTGTCACATAATAGATGGAGTCCTTCAGGATCCTGGCGTCACGGTAGCCGGCCTCGTTCAGCTTGCTGATCAGGCCGATCTTGTCATTAGGATATTCCTTCTGATTGAATTTCTTGGAGTTGAAGAAGTTATACCATTTCTTCGCCTTGGTCTTCTTCATCGAGCGGGAGAGCTTGTAGTCGGTAAACCCTTCCGTGCCTATGAAATGGATGTCCTTGATCTTCACCTTGGATCCGCGGTCAACCGCGAAATTCACCTTGATGGCGTTCCTGATGATCGAGTCCTTCCTTGTCTGGACATCCACCTTGCAGTTGAGAAAGCCCTTGTCGGCGTAGTAGCGCTTGATGATGTCCGTGGAGGTCTTTGCGACATATTCGGAGAACTCCCCTCCCCTGCGGAGGTTCAGCCTCTCATTCAGATCCTTCTGCTCGCCCTTCCTCACGCCGGAGAACAGCCACGAGGACACCCTTGGGCGCTCCTGGATCCGTATCTTGAAATACGCCGAGTCCTTGTTCTCGCTCAGATGATCGATCTCAAGACCGACATCCTCGAAATACCTCTGCATCCACAGCCTGGAGACTATCGACGAAATGTCATCGCTCGGGACAGTCACACGCATGCCCTTCTGCAATCCGGTCAGGGAGATGATCTGCTGGCTGGAGAACTGATGGTTCCCCTCCACGGTGATGCCTCCGACATAGTAAGTCTTCGGATGGTCGAAATCGACCTCTACAGACTCAACAGATTTCCCCGCTTCCTGTCCGAAAACCGGCACCGCGGCGACGGACAAAGCGAGAAGGCAAAAAAAGCGATATACTTTCATCGAATCAGATTTCATTTAATCAAGCTACAAATATACGCAAGTTATTTAACTTTTCCATACCTACGGTTCCTATGGGAATATTCTTCCAGAGCCGCAAGGAACTCCTCACGCCTGAAATCAGGCCACAGGGTGTCCACAAAGACAAATTCGGAATAGGCCGCCTGCCACAGAAGGTAGTTGCTGAGGCGTTTCTCCCCCGATGTACGGATAATGAGATCAGGATCAGGAATCCCTGCGGTCGCAAGATAAGGGTCAAAGTCCTTGATGTCAAGAGATTCCAGCGCAGCTAAGTTGCCGGAAAAGTCTTCCGCCATCCGCTTCGCGGCCTGCAGGATGTCCCATTTGCCGCTATAGCTCATGAAGACTATGAGAGTCAGTGCGGGTTCCTTGCCCGGAGCCGGCGCGGTCCTGGCCTCGGACTGCCTGATCGCCTCCTGAAGCTCGGACCCCAGGCGGGAAATGTTACCTATGACCTTAAAGGACACCCCCTGGGCGGCCAGAGAGGAGATCTCGTTGACCATCGACCTCATCATAAGCTCCATGAGCGTCCGTACCTCGCCTTCAGGCCGTCCCCAGTTCTCTTCGGAGAACGCGAAGACGGAAAGGTACCTCACTCCGACCTCGACTGCGGTCTCGACGCAGACCCGGACACTCTCCACGCCCTCGAAATGGCCTGCCACCCTCTCCTTCCCATGCAATCCGGCCCATCTGCCGTTGCCGTCCATGATGATGGACACATGAGTCGGTATGTTCTTGTTATCGTTCATGTTCAAAACAAGTTATTCGCCGCTGTTACGGATGTCCTCGCCCCAGAACAGCTTCGTCGTCAACGCTTTTATAAAACTGGTGTTTTTAAGACGAACCCTCTTAAGCGAAAACTGTGCCACCTTGACGGCAAGAGTGGCCGAAGGCTGGATCAGATGGTTCCGGTTGTCCATTGACAGCATGACGCTCTCGTCACGGGATCTCATCGAGATTCCTACCCTTGTCGTGTCCGGCACCACCAACGGCCTGGCGTTCAGGTTGTGCGGCGCGATCGGCGCGATGATCAAGACCTTGGCCTCCGGAGCGCAGATCGGCCCGCCGACGCTCAATGAATATGCCGTCGAACCAGAACTGGTCGCCACAAGCAGCCCGTCAGCCCAATAGGTCGGAAGAGGATGCCCGTCAATCGTCACGTCAACCCCCAGAAGAGCCGCGCCGGAACGGTGGACCGAGACCTCGTTGAGGGTGAAAGGGCAGAAAGACTCGGCGGAGGCTGACAACGCCGGGTTCTCCGACAGGGAACCATCCACTTCCGTCTCAAGCAACTCCCTGTCCTCCAGGTACCAGGCTCCTGACAAAAGAGCTCCGCAAGCCTCTTCGGGGCTATATTCAGAAAGGAATCCCAAGCGTCCGAGATTGACTCCGAGGATCGGGACACCCGACGCGCCCACGCATCGGGCCGCGGAAAGGAAGGTTCCGTCCCCGCCGACACTCATGACAAGATCAGTCCCCGGCAGAAGATCCTCTCCGCCGCTGGTCTCGTAGATCATAAATGACTCTTTTTCAAGCTTGTCCAACATCGAGGAAAGCCTCGGATCGGTCATGGCTCCACCGTCCCTGGAGTACAATGCTATCTTCATCAGCTATTGCCTTCAATCTGTTTGCAACTCAAAAATAGTACAATTCTGCATAAAACTGAACATAATTCATTATTTTTGTAATATTATGGTCTCGCCGGCTGGACAGACGCCAGCGAGGATTTACAATCTGACATGACTAGACTTAGTGTAAACATCAACAAGATCGCCACCCTCCGCAACGCACGCGGCGGGAACATGCCTGACGTGGAGAAGGCTGCCGTTGACTGCGAGAGATTCGGTGCGGAGGGCATCACCGTCCATCCAAGGCCGGACGAGAGACACATCAGGTACTCCGACGTAAGGGCCATCCGCCCCGGAGTCAAGACAGAGTTCAACATCGAGGGCAACCCCATACCGAGCTTCGTGAACCTTGTACTGGAAGTAGTTCCGGATCAGGTCACGCTGGTACCGGACGCCCACGACACGATCACCTCGAACGCCGGATGGGACACCATCGCCAACAAGGCCTTCCTGACGGACATCTGCGCCGTATTCAAAGAGAAAGGGATCCGCACCTCCATATTCATCGACCCCTCTCCGGCGATGGCGGAAGGAGCGAAAGCCTGCGGGGTAGACCGTGTGGAACTCTACACGGCGGACTATGCCCTCAACTACCCTTCCGACCGCGAGAAGGCGATAGCCCCCTACCTTGAGACGGCCAAGGCGGTCAGGGAACTGGGACTGGGACTGAACGCGGGGCATGACCTGAGCCTTGAGAACCTTGAGTATTTCATCAGGACGATCCCGTGGACGGACGAGGTCTCCATCGGACACGCCATCATCTGCGACGCTCTCTACATGGGACTTGAGAAAACAATCCAGGCGTATCTGTCAAAGATTAAGTTTTTTTAACTACATTTGTAAGCTTGAATATTATTAATTACCAATAAAATGAAACAAACACCACTGATTTTCAGCATCATAGCCCTCGTAGCTGTGGCTGCTCTCGGGATTATCCAACTCACCTCCAACGACAACGGCAAGAAGAAGGCCTCCTCAGGAGAGGCTGTCCAGACCACGGCCCAGGCCGGATCCATCGTATGGTTCGACCTTGACAGGGTCCTTGACGAGTATGACATGGCCAACGACCTCAGGACAGTCGTCGAGACAAAGGTGCAGAGCATCCAGGAGGAGATCAACAGGAGAGGCAACAAGCTTCAGAGCGACGCCAACAAATTCCAGTCCGATCTCAACAAAGGTCTTCTCGTGCGTTCCGTGGCCGAGCAGAGGAACATCAAGCTTCAGGAGCAGCAGAACAATTTCAACAGCTACGCCGCCCAGAAGCAGCAGGAGATCGCCGAGGAGCAGCAGGTCATGATGAACCAGATCGGTGACGCGATCAAGACCTTCCTCGACAAGTTCAACGAGGAGCATCAGTATGCGATGATCATCGCCACGCAGGGCAGTGTCCTCCCGGCTCCTGTAGCCACAGGTGATCCTGACCTTGACGTGACTGACGCCATCATTTCCGGCCTCAACGACGAGTACGTCCAGAGCAAGGGCAAGGGAAGCAAGCCAGCCGCCTCCGACGGGTCTAAAGCCGAGTAAGTTTTGAGGATCGCTCTCCTATCCTGCTTCTACCCTTTCAGAGGAGGGATCTCTCAGTTCAACGCAAGTCTCTACTTGGAACTGGGCAAAAGCCACACTGTCAAGGCTTTCAATTTCACAAGACAGTATCCGGAATTCCTTTTTCCGGGGAAGACGCAATACGTCACAAAGGATGATGACGCCGTACCCATCGAGAGCGATGCTCTGTTGGATACGGCTAATCCTTTCACCTACGGACGGACCTACAGGGCGATAAGGGACTGGGAGCCTGATCTGGTGATCATCAGCTACTGGATGTCCTACTTCGCGCCTTCACTTGGCTACATAGCCAGAAGGCTCAGGAAGAGATGCAAGGTAATCTCCATCCTTCACAACGTGGTTCCGCATGAGCCGAGATTCTTCGACGCGCCTTTGACAAGGTACTTCCTGTCGGGCTGCACCGGCAACGTCACTCTGTGCGACGAGGTCGCCGAAGATCTCAAAAGACTATCACCCAAGGCGCCGAACATCACTTTGTTCCACCCTATCTACGGCCATTTCGGCGAGAAGATGCCTCGGGAGGAGGCGGAGAAGGCCCTCGGCCTGAAGCCGGGCATGAGGAACCTCCTGTTCTTCGGACTGATCAGGGACTACAAGGGTCTGGACATCCTGCTGGACGCATTCGGGAAGCTTGACAGCGGCTACCAGCTCATAGTGGCCGGAGAGCCCTACGGTTCGTTCGAGAAGTACCGGAACATCATTGACAGGTCGCCGGCCAAGGACAGGATCAGGCTATTCACTCGCTACATCAAGGACTCGGAAGTCAAGGTCTTCTTCTCGGCCTCCGACCTGGCGGTCCTTCCTTACAGATCCGCCACGCAAAGCGGCATCAGCGCGATAGCCTACCACTTCGAAGTGCCGATGGTCGTCACTGACGTGGGAGGACTCCGCCAGTCCATCGGAGACTGTGGCACGGGACTTGTCGCGCCAAAGGCCGACGCGGACTGTGTTGTCAGGGAAATCCGGACCTATTTCTCTGACGCCAACCTTAAGACCCTCTGTGTAAATTCGATCAGAGCCGAAAAAGACAGGCTTTCCTGGAGGACATTCAGCAAGCGGCTGCTTGAGTTCTCCGACAATTTGTACAAGAAGATATGAACAGATACTTGACTACATTCGTGGCCTCGCTTTGCCTGGCGGCCACCCTTGGCTCCGGAGCGGCCGCTCAGGACTATGTCACGCCTCAGGTCGTGGTCTCCAATGACAAGGTACGCAGCAACGGGAAGATCTACTACTCACACGTGGTCCAGGAGCGCCAGACCCTGTACTCGATCAGCAAGGCCTACAACGTGACCCTGCAGGAGATCTACGATGCCAACCCCACGCTGAATCTTGAGACGGAAGGTCTTAAGAAAGACCAGATCCTCCTTATTCCCATAAAGGAGGGCACCGCACGGAATGTGGTCAAGGATTCCAGTGAAGAACAGCCGCAGGCCTCGGAGCAGGCCACTGTCAGTCCCGATGTGGACGACAAGCCGACCGACAAGGACTATTTCATACATCGTGTGAGATGGTTCGAGGATCTGGGGTCCATCTCAAGGAAGTACGGTGTCTCCAAGGCGGCGATCATGGGAATCAACGGGATGACATCGGAGAAAGTAAGGAGAAGGGATCAGATAAAGATCCCTATCCATCCTGAAAGATGGGAGAACGTCCCGACCGGCACGACCCCGCAGACCACCCAGCCTAAGGACACGGCGGACAAGGCCGACAAGCCTGCAGACAGGCTTCTCAACAAAATCTTCACGAAAGGCAAGAGCGAGACCAGCGTGTCCCTTCTTCTGCCATTCAACGCGACGAAGAAGCCCGACGCCCAGATGATGGATTTCTACAGCGGTGTGCTTCTCGCGGCGAAAGACCGTGGGGATGACGGCAGCGGCATCGACCTTAATGTCTACGACGTGGCCGGCGGCACAATGCCGGTTACCGAGGAAAGATTCGCCGCGAGCGACTTCGTCATCGGCCCTGTCACCAACGCCGACCTGGCCAGAACCGTAAACGCGAGCAGAGGCAAGGCATGGATCGTCTCTCCTCTGGATCCTAAGGCGGAGGCATTGGCGGACACCATCCCGAACGTCATACAGGCGCCGACACCGACGAAAGCCCAGATCAAGGACATGGCCGAGTGGATCCGCTCCGACATGAAGGCCTCCGACAAGGTCATCCTCATCTCACAGAAAGGGGCTGCTGCCAGCAGTTACTCCGCCAGCGTGGCCGGCGAGGTGAGGAATCACGGTCTGAGCCCGGAGAACATCTCCTTCAACATACTCGAAGGCAGACAGATGATGGGAAGGATCGACGGCGCGATGACCGGCAACGGCACCAACAGGGTTGTCATCGCGTCCGACAGCAAGGCGTTCGTCATCGAGGTGACAAGGCTGCTGTACCTGATCGCAAGCCAGAAAAAGAACATCGTACTCTACGGAACATCCAAGATCAGGACATTCGACGAGATCGATGTGGATCAGCTTCACAGCCTGAACCTTCACTGCAGCGTGTCCTACTATGTGGACTACGACTCGAAGAGTGTCCAGAACTTCCTGATGGAATACAGGGCCCTGTTCAACACCGAGCCAAGCAGATCGGCGTTCCAAGGCTACGACCTGATGACATTCTTCACGAACCTGAATTCTGAATATGGCGGAAGATGGGATGGGGTGAATAACCTGAAAGGGAAAGGCCTTCAGTCCGACTTCCACCTCATCCGGACTGCCCGGGGCGGCTTCGTGAACGAGGCTGTCCGCAGAATAGTCTATAAATCAGATTACACAGTCAGCCTTGTCAGATAGAAAGCAATGACTTGGCGTTTTCGATGGCGGCGGCGGTGATACTGCTGCCGCTAAGCATTCTCGCGATCTCCATCACCCTGTCCTGGCCGGACAGAGGACGGACAGATGTCGTGGCCTTCCCCAGGACATCATATTCCTTTTCAACAACATAGTGGGCGCTGCCTTTAGCGGCCACCTGAGGGAGATGGGTTATGGCGAAGACCTGCATGTCTTTCCCCATGTCGCAGATCATGCGTCCCATCTTGTCGGCGGCGCTGCCGGAGACACCAGTGTCGATCTCGTCGAAGATCAGCGTCGGCATGTTCACAAACTTGGCCATCATTGCCTTAAGGCAGAGCATAAGCCTGGACATCTCACCACCTGAGGCGCATCTGGACACCTCCACAAGTTTGGCTCCCGACGAGGAGAACAGGAACAGTACCGAGTCTGAGCCGGAGGCGGACAGCGGGGTGTCCTTGAGTTCCACCTGGAATCCGGCGTGTTCCATCTCCAGGGAACGGACAGCATCCGTGATGGCCTTGGAGAACGGTGCCAGCGCCTTTTTTCTGGACTCGTGGAGACGCTTGCATATTCCTTCAAGCGACCGCCTCCGCTCCTCAATCATTGATTCGAGTTCGGACTTGCGCTCCCGCAAGGCGGAAGAGTCGGAAAGGGATCCGGACAATGCGTCCCGCTTGGAGATCAGCTCGGAGACCGAGGACGCGGAGTAGCTCTTCAAAAGGTCGTACAGAAGGGAAAGCCGCTCATCCACGGCACTCAGGCGCTCCTGAGAAAGCTCCGTGCGCGAATTGACCGACGATACCTCGTCCAGAATGTCATCCAGCTCGGCGCGGGCGGATTCGATGCGCTCGGCCAATGAATATGCCTGCGGAACGAATCCGCCGACCCTCTCCAGCATCCTTTTCGCCTCCTTTAGCGCGGAGGACATGGACATGGCGTCGGAGTTGGGATCGGAAGGGTTGAAGAGTTCCTCCACGCCGGAAAGACATTCCTTGATCTCCTCGGCGTTGGCGAGCCGCTTCTGCTCCGCCTCCAGAGACTCGATCTCACCTTCCTGCAGACGCGCGTCCTCAAGCCGCTGATAACGAGACCGGATGTAGTCCTGCTCCTCGCTCAGCCCGGTAAGCCTTTCCGTGACAGACGCCAGTTCCTTCTCCAATGACTTGAAAGACTTGAAGGCATCGGAACACTCCTCCAAAAGTTCCTCATTGCCGGCATAGTGGTCAAGCATCGACAGCTGAAAGACCTTGTCCGACAACAGAAGCGTCTGATGCTGGGAGTGAATGTCCACCAGACGGGCGGATATTCCCTGAAGTACCTGGACGCTCACCGGAGCGTCATTGATGAAAGAACGGGAGCGACCTGAACGGTTGACCACCCGGCGGATGATCAGTTCGTCCTCATCAGCCTCCACATCATTCTCCCGCAGGATGTCCCTCAAAAGCGAATCCGACTTCGGAACACCGAAAACGGCCTCGACGACACAACTGTCAGCATCGTTCCCTATCACTGAGGAGTCCGCCTTGGATCCCAGAACCAGAGACAGGGCGCCCAAAAGGATCGACTTTCCTGCTCCGGTCTGGCCGGATATAATGATCAAACCCTCTGGAAAGTCAACATCCAGAGAGTCTATCAAAACATAATTCTTTATTTGAAGGGACTTGAGCATAGCCCCGGAGATTACTCAGCGTCAGCGTCAGAATAATCCTTCCTGGCTGGTTCCACGGAGAATCCGTCCTCGCCGGAGGTGCCGGCCATTCTGTAGTAAAGCTCACCATCCTCAAACTCGGAAATGGCGATCAGATCCGGCTTCGGAAGCTTCTCATAGTACTTGGAGATCTCAATCTGCTCCCTGTTCTCGAACACCTCGTCCATGGTGTCGCGGTCGGTGCGGAAATCCTCCAGCTTCTTGGCAAGCTCCTTCTTCTCGGCGAGGGCTATCTGATTGGCTCTCTTGTAGAGAAGCACAACTGATTCGTAGATGTTGCCTGTCGGCTCCGCAAGATTCTTGATGTCCCTTGTAATGGTGTTTGAAGGGACCTTCTTTTTAATGTCCATATTCTTAAAAAAATCTATTCTAAATATTGTACGTGGCCTATCGATCGGATTGTTTCAATAATTTCTTTCTGTCACGCTCGAAGTCCTTTTCCTTAGCGTCAAGATCCTCATCCGAACCCGTGTAGCGGCCCAGAACCTTCTGCGCCCTACGGTAAAGCACGTCCAGCTCCTTCCTGTAAGGAGAGTCCGGCAACTCGCCGATGAAGTTATAGTAGTCATCCACGAACGTCAGGTAACGCTCCTTCTGCTTGCCCTCCACACTCATGAAGGCATACTTGTAGGAGGACTTGGCGATGTAGAAGAGGATCTCCTCGCGGTAGATGTTCTCCGCGTCATCCTTAAGGATGTTCTTGAACGCCACCCTTGACGCCTTGTAGTCCTCCATCCTGTAGTAGAGTTTGGCGTTCTCATAGGCCTTGCGGTCCAGTCTGTCGTTCAACTCCTTCAGCATCCGGTGGCAGATCGCGCTGTGGGTGTTGCCCGGATTCTCGACCAGGTACTGGCTGATCGCGTTGATGGCGTTGTACGTCGGAACCTGATCCAGCTCATAGCGGAGAGTCGAACGGTAAAGGCAGTCGATCCTCAGGAAAGAGGCCTCTTCCGTGAACGGGCTTGACGGGAAATTATTGATGAACTTCGTGAAATTCGTCTCCGCCGTGTAGTAATCCTTATAGCGATAGTTGCTGAGTCCCCAGTAGTACTGCACGGTGTCGTCCCTGTCCGTACCGCTGGTCAGGACAGACAACGACTCGAAAAGCTGCGAAGCCTTTGTGTACTTACCGTTGTTGAAATAGTCAAACGCGGCCGCGTACTTGGCATCGACATCGTTACCGTTCAGAAGCGCCTCATACTCAGACTTGCACGACTGAAGGGACATGGCCACCGCAATGGCGACGGAAAGGAATCTCAAAGTAGTCTTAAACATGTTCATTCTGTAGATAAATCATCAATGCGTCAAAAGGAATTTCTCAACCTCAAGCGCGGCGCGGCATCCGGACGCGGCGGCGGTAATCGCCTGCCTGAACCTTGGATCCTGAACATCACCCGCCGCGAACACTCCCTCGACATTCGTCTCCGAAGTCTTGCCTCCGGTGATGATGTACCCGTCCTCGTCGGTCTCGACATATTTCTTGAATATGTCCGAGTTCGGATGGTGCCCGATGGCCAGAAAAAATCCGTCGACCTTGACATCAAAAACCTTACCATCCTTGTCCTTGAGGCGAACTCCGTTCACACCGGACTCATCTCCAAGCACTTCCTGTGTGTTGCAGTTCCAGAGGATCTCGATGTTAGGGGTGTTTCTCACCCTTTCCTGCATGGCTACGGAGGCCCTCAGCACATCCCTGCGGACAACCATGTAAACCTTCCTGCAGAGATTCGCGAGATAGGTGGCCTCCTCACAGGCGGTGTCCCCTCCTCCGACCACGGCGACATCCTTCTTCCTGTAGAAGAATCCGTCACATGTGGCGCAGGCACTCACACCCATGCCTCTGAACTTCTGTTCCGACGGCAGGCCGAGGTACCTGGCCGTGGCTCCTGTCGCGATGATAAGGGTGTCGGCCTCCAGTACGGTCTCGCCGTCGATAGTGACACGGAACGGACGCGACGAGAGATCGGCGTCGGTCACAACGCCTCTTCTGATGTCCGCTCCAAGACGCTGTGCCTGGGCACGCATCCCGTCCATCAGCTGATTGGCGTCAACCCCCTCCGGAAAACCAGGGAAATTCTCGACAACGGTGGTGGTGGTCAACTGTCCCCCCGGCTCCATTCCCTCATAGAGGACAGGATTCAGAGCCGCTCTGGAAGCATAGATGGCCGCGGTGTAGCCGGCAGGGCCGCCTCCTATGATCAAGCATCTTATCTTTTCCATATTCTTGCATTTACTAAAACTTACAAATTTAATCAAATTTCGTGACTATTAGGCACTTTTCTCCATTAGATTTGGAATATTCCTTGTTTTTGTCCTCCGCCGATGTTCTTTAGTAAGCGTTAAAAGTTATTTTTACAAGGATTACTTTATTGGAATTTTTATAAATTTGCAATTTAAATGGAAACTTGCGCCTTGAGAAAAGGCAAGACGCTTACTTGAAAACTGACAAATGGACAAAATCAACAAAGCTCCCTCGATAGAGGAATTCAAATCTCTGCTGAAAGGCAACGGACTGAAAGTCACCCCGCAACGCCTGGCCGTTCATGAGGCCATGCTTAGACTGGGCCATGCCTGCACGGACATGGTCACAGCGGAGATTCTGGCGTCCGGGCAGGCAAAGGTCACCGTCGCATCCGTCTACAACATCCTCACCCAGCTTTCCCTTCTGGGAATCTACCATCACAGGATGAGCAACAACAACAAGATGTACTTCGACGTCAACACATTCAAGCACTTCCATCTGTACGACGCCGTCAATCACAAGTTTCAGGATGTGATAGACGACGAGCTCTACACCCTGATAGAGGAAAAACTGCTGTCACGGCGCTTCAAGGGGTACAAGATCAGCGGCATTGACGTACAGATACTCGCGCGGCCGTCCCTTAAAGCCAGGAAGCAGCCATAGATTCGTTTCAAATGAAGCCGGGAATGAATTTTCTCCTGCGGGCGGCGGTCACGACCGTCGCCGTCTTCGTCACAGGCCTGTCCGTCTGCCAGGCGAAAGACCGCGAAGGCGGCTGGTATGCCGAGATGACCGGCTTAGGCTCCACTGGCAGAGGACTTCCATTCTGGAGCCACACGAACAAGGGAGGGATATATCCGGAGACGGTGGGCGGCCTTATACGAGGAGGCGCGGACGGTTCCGGCACCTTTTCGAACGGGATACGGTTCAGCTGGGGTGTCGGTCTTGCCGGCTATGCGGCGGCAAGGGGGAGCGCCCAAGTTCACAACAGCGACGGGAAAAGCGTCAGAGGCATGGTGCAGAACCTTTACTTCGGTGCGGGCTGGAAGAAACTTGCCCTGGAAGTCGGGATCAAGGAGAGAGAGCAGGATTTCCAAGGCCTCTCCGTCACGGGAGGCAACATGACGCTCACAGGCAATTCGATGAGTTTTCCCGGCTACCGCCTCCACTCGGACTGGATCGAGGCTCCCTTCGCCCGTGACATCCTGTCTTTCAGATTCGATTTCGGAGACTACGGGCTTTGGGACAACAGGTACGTCAAACACACCCTGCTCCACAACCAGGCTCTGTACTTCAAAGTGAACATCACCCGGGGGCTGGTCTTCACCGGCGGACTGGAACTCTGGTCACAGTGGGGAGGAACTTCCCCGGTCTACGGCAGGCAGCCACAGAGTTTTGTGGACTACCTAAGGGTCATGGTCGCCGGCAGCGGAGGTGAAGGAGCCACCAAAAGCGATCAGATCAACGCCCTTGGGAACCATCTCGGAAGGGAACTGCTGAGACTGGACTGGGAGCAGGACAGATGGAGGCTTACATTCCAGCACGACATACCGTTCGAGGACGGATCCGGCGTGGGCTTCCAGAATTTTCCCGACGGGGTCAACACCCTGCATTTCTCATTCAAGGACAAAGACCGATGGGTCAGCGACTTGCTCCTGGAATTCATCTACACGAAATGGCAGTCAGGAACGCGCCACGACAGACCCGCGACGGCGGAGGAACTCAAAAAGAATCCTGACAAGGAGATCTACATCGTCGGCGGATGCGACAACTATTTCAACAATGGTGAATATAAATCAGGCTGGACCTACAATGGCCGCACGATAGGTCTGCCGTTGTTCGTCCCGGCGGCGAAGGACGCCGACGGCATCACCAGTGGTGTAGCCAACAACAGGATCGTCGCATGGAACGCAGGCGTGGCCGGAAAGATGTTCAGAAAAATCCCGTACACTGTCAAGGTCACGTACAGCAAGAATTTCGGCAAGTACCGTCAGACGGACAGTTTCTACGATTCCGTCCCGAGGCAAGTCTCGGGAGCATTCGAATTGACTCTTCCTAAACGCATCGCCGGCAACACCACACTCGTCAGCCTTGGCCTGTACGCCGACAAAGGGTCAATCTACCCCGACACCGCGGGGGTCACCATCAGACTTGGCTGGGGCGACTGTTTCCGGAATTGATCAGAGAAGCATCATCACCTGGCCGGAGATCACCCGGAGGAACATCTCCATAGGATAGACGGTGGCGTAGGCGACGGATGGCTCATCGTCGTCTACGGTGGTCAGCGCATAGTTCAAGGCGATGGGATTGGCCATTGAGGCGCAGAGCATTCCGACATTCTCCGAATAGCTCGTCTTGCAGAATTTCGAGGCGACCACGCCGACCAGAAGCACCGGCACGACCGCCAGCAGGACGCTGACACCGATCCACATCAAGCCTTCCGGCCTGAAGACCGTTGCGAAAAAGTCAGGACCCGCGCCGAGTCCAAGGCCGGCCAGGTAGATCGTCAGACCGAACTGCCTGAGCATCAGATTAGCGCTGTGTGTCGTGTAGGTGGTCAGATGGACCCTCGGCCCGAAGGCTCCCATAAGGATGCCAATGAGTATCGGGCCGCCAGCGATCCCAAGCCTGACCGGAACGCTCATCCCTGGGATGGCGATAGGAAGGCTTCCAAGGATCAAGCCGAGCATCAAGCCGATGAATATGAAGAGAAGATTCGGGTTACGAAGCTCTTTCTCCTGATTGCCAAGAACTTCCGCTACCCTGTCAATTGCCTTCTGCTCCCCCACTATCGTCAGTTTGTCACCGATCTGAAGCCTGAGGTCACGCGACGGAAGCAGGTCGATACCAGCCCTGTTCACCCTCGTGATGTTGATCCGGAAGGCGTTGCGAAGATGCAGGTCGCCGAGTTTGGCGCCATTGAGACTTGATTTGGTGACGAATATGTGGCGTGACACAAGCGAGCCGTCCAGATGGTTCCAGTCAATGTCCTTCTTGTTCCAGTCCTTCACGACCTTCTCGCCGAACAACTGTTCCGCCGCTCCGGCATCCATCTCACGGGTCAGCACAAGCACATGCTCGCCCTCCTCCAGAACAGTGTCGCCGTCAGGGATCAAGACCTGCCCTTGACCGTTGTCGCCGGCATATTTCCAAACCCTTGAGACAACAAGCTTTATGTGTGCGTCCCTCATGATGTCACGGATGTTCTTCCCGAACACGGCAGGATTGCTCACACGGAACTCGGTGATGAAAGTCTGGTTGTCATGCGGAGCCTTGCGGGTTCTGCTCTTACGGAACAGGAGGGAAAGGATGACGATGCTGAGTATCACGCCGATTACGCCAAAAGGATAGCCCACGGCGCAGGCGGTGGCCATCTGATTGGACACGTCGGTAGCCGAAGGATCCATCTGGAGCAAGGTCTGCTGGGCGGCTCCAAGCATCGGCGTGTTGGTCGCTGCCCCTGTCAGAAGTCCGGTGGCCACAGGAAGGGAGATACCTGCCAACTTACTGATGCCCAACGCCATCAGGGTGCCTGTCATCAGCACGGCGAAGGCAAGGATGTTCAGTTTGATACCACCTTTCTTCAACGAAGGAAAGAAGCTCGGGCCAACCTGAAGGCCAAGGGTGAAGACAAACAGAACGAGGCCGAAATTCTGCGCCAGCGCGAGCATCCTCGGATCAACGCTCAGTCCGAAATGCCCGGCGACGATCCCCGCGAAAAAGACAAACGTCACCCCGAGACTGACCCCCTTGAATTTTATCTTGTTGCACAGAAGTCCTGCCACACAAATCAACGACAGCACCAGAATTGCCTGAATATAAGTCTGTTCAGTGAATATATCGATGAACCAGTTCATATCTTTCCAATATCAAACTGCAAAGATAGTGAGAAATATTCATTAATTTTGCGTAGCGGTGGCTGTCACCGTGATTCTAATGCCCATGAATATGCCCCAGGCGAAGAGTGGCCACAACATAAACGGACAATCCGGAAAAGCCCAAGGCGGAAGCCGGCCTCGGAAGAGTGCCGCCGGCAAGACAGGGAAAAGCGCCGTGAGACGTACCGTAAGGAAGAAAAGGAAACCCCGCAAGGTGACTCTCGGGGTCTGGACCGCCGTCGGGATCTCCCTTGCGTTAGTCCTGGCGCTCACGTTCATATTCATAAAAAACAACAGCGCCGCGAACTACGAGACCGGGACAAAGGTTCCTCCGGGAGACTGGCGCTTCGGGATCGACATCTCCCATCACAACGGCGGAGAGATCGTCTGGGACTCGCTGTTCGTGATGACCGACCGGCGCGGGAGAACGATCCGGGACCATCATCTTGCCAAGGACATCCGGCCTGTCAGCTTCGTGTTCGTCAAGGCTACGGAAGGAGCCTCGATGGTGGACAGGGACTTCAGGAAGAATTGGAGGAACGCCGGGAAGTCCGGACTAAGGCGCGGAGCCTATCATTTTTTCCGGAGCTCAAAGGACGGGAAGATCCAGGCCGAACTGTTCATCAAGACTGTCGGCGACCTGAGGTTCAAGGATCTGCCTCCTGTTCTGGACATCGAGACCATCCACCGGGGAGGGTCGATGAAGAAACTGAACGAAGAGGCCCTCAAATGGCTGGAAACCATTGAGGGTCACTACGGTAAAAAGCCTATTGTCTACACGGGGTCTTCCTTTGCCCGTGACTGGCTCAGCAAGAGGATCACGGACAACTATCCTGTTTGGATAGCCCACTACGAGAAGGACAGGCCGGACTTCGATGACTGGACCTTCTGGCAGTTCACCGACAAGGCCGTCGTGAAAGGCGTTCCGGGGCCTGTGGATCTAAGCGTCATGAAACGCTGATCCCCGTCACTCCGACAGGCCTTGTCGCCGACGGCTCCGAGGTTGACCGCAGTGGCGGCATCATCCTCTTTGCTCAGAATCTGCTTGCTGTCTGTGGAATTGTACTTGGTGTAGTTCCCATCCTTGTACCATTTGTAGTTGTCCAGGGAATACGTGGCCTTCGGTGTCGTCTCGCCCCAGGCGAAAAGCGCCCCGACTTCCTCAGGCTTGTCCGCACCCACGTTACAGGTGGCCCATTTCAGGCCGTCGCCCATCTCGACATACACATGACCGTTGATCATGTCCGGCTCCAAAGCGCCATCCACGGTTTTAAGAGGAATGATGTCGAAGTTGTTTATTCATCAAAGTGTTGCTCTCAACCGCTCATTCAGCCATCCTCAAAGGAATATATTCAGACGACAGATTCCAGCCCATCGTCTCGTTCTCGATGTGGACTCTGGCGAAGGCTGCCATCTCGCCCCGCACAAACGAATCAGAGATGTAGGTGGCGTTCACCTTGATGACAATATAACCGCCATACACCTTAAAGTCATTGTCATTATTTATGTAAAGATCCTTCTGTTCATTATTCGGATAATGCGCCGTTATCTTAATGTTATCCTTTTTCAGATAGTACAGCGCGGAGGAAGGCCGTACCTCGAATTCCAACGTCACGAATTTCACAATGGAACCCGAGCCATATCTTGTCACTACAGCTACTCCATCCTCGGTATAAGGGACATAAACCAAAGACTGTATTCTGTACAGCACCTTGTTGACAGCATTCTGAGCCTGTGTTATCTTATTCTCCATCTTCCGGATTTCCGAACTCATTCGATCAATCTCGCCCTGAACCTTACTGTCCGCATCATTGATCGCGGCCGAGATGTCCGCAGACAACTCATTTCGCAGGGAGGCTATCGCATCTCTGATGGCTCTCTCATACGCCTCTTTGACCTCAGCCTTGACCTCATCCAAATCCGACTTCAAGCCTTCGACCTCCTTCGCGTTGTCCTCAATCGCCTTATTGGTCACGGCCAAGGCCGCCTTCAGATCCTCGATGTCTTTCGAATTTGCCTTGATCATTTCCTCCAAAGCGGTTTTCTGCACAAGCAATTGACCTTCAAGAGCCTTTTTCTGAGTCTCAAGGGCCGCCTTCGTTTCCTCAATCGTCCAGTAAGCCTTAAATTTATCATTCACCCAAGACTCAAGGGATGACTTCAAATCATTCACCGAATCCTTAAGGTTCTTTTCCCAGGCTGCCTCAATCTCGTTCCGGGCTTTTAAGAGGGCTTCGGTGAAAGCGTTTGTCAGATCTGCAACCTCTTTTGAGATTCTGTCATTCAACCCGGCGACCTCGTCAGCGACAGCTGATTCCAGATCGCTGACAGTCTTGTTCAACGACTCTGTGAAGTTCTTTGTCAGACGCTCCTCAAGATCAGTCATTGAGGTCTTCAATCCTGCGATTTCGATATCAATGCCAGCGATTTGCTCCACGATGTCATTGTACTGTTCCAAAGTCGCGAAAGTGGCCTTGACCCAATCTTCAGTGCCTTTCAATTCTTTTCCGGCATACGATTTCAAATCCGAGATCTTGCCTTCCAAATCCGCATCTTTCTTTTTCAGGTCGGAGATCGCGCCGCCTATGTCTGACAATTTCACGTTCATCTCAGACTTCATTGTCTCAAGAGTCACAAGAACCTCTTTTTCGGCTTGTTCTATTGCCCTGATAAGTTCTTCCTTGTTGGCATTGTCGCTTTTCCTCAATTCTTCCACCGCTTTCTCAAGGTCGGACTTCACTGCAGAAATCCGTTTCCCATTCTCCGTGATAGCTTTCCTGAGATCGCCGGCGGTCTCCTCCAGGGAACCGATCATGTCCTTCATGTCCTTGTCGGTCTGCTCCAACTTCGGAATGGAAGCGTTGATCTTCTCAATCTGCTGGTTTATGGATGTGACCCACGCATCCTTTCCGTTCAGATCCTCATGAATCTCATCAAGGTCCGGAGCATAGTTCGCGCAGCCGAAAGCTACGGCAAGACCCACACACATCAAGACCAGTCTTATTTTTCCAATATATTCTTTCATTTTTCTCTAATGTTAACAGTCAAACAAGTCTTTTTCTTAAGGGTTTGTCACCACAACAGGGACAATAGGAATAAAACCGGAAATCATATCCCAACCTTTGGAAGCATCCTTTATTGACACCAGAACGTTGAACTTTCTAGAACCATTTGTAAAGACGAGAGGAAGGTCGGAAGCATCTATGTCCATCAGAACGATGCCGTTCCCGGTGCTTGCGATTCCGTTCAACTTAAGAGGAATAACATCTTTTGGCTCCACGCTTTGAGTGAGGATCGACACATTGCCTATATTCAGAGCCTCGGCGGCAGAGAACGGACGGACCTCGAATTTCAATGTCAGAGACTTCTTGACACCTTCACAGAAGACCTCAACCGATCCATCTGAATATGTCGGGAAATATACAAACGATGATATCACGTTTCTTATCTTAGTCCGCGCGTCCTCAACATCCTTTATTATCGAAGCCAAGTCATCCTTGCATTTCTCAATCCTTGACTCCAATGCCTCGACTCTCTCGTCAATGCTGTTGTTGAGGCTTTCTATCTCGTCATCAAGCTCATCGTCAAGAATGCCCTCCAACGATGTGATGGCATCCTTTATCACGGCCTCATAAGCAGTCTTGATGTCCTTTTTTGCCTGCTCAAGCTCCGAGAACAAGTCCTCCAGGCTCTTGGCGTTGTCCGCAAGAGCGTTCTCGGTCTCTGTCAGAGCCTCTTTCAGGTCCTTGATCTCTCCCGCATTAGCGTCAATCAATTCTTTCAGATAGGCTTCCTGAGCCTTCAACTGGTTTTCAAGATCCTTTTTCTGAGCCTCAAGAGCCGCTTTTGTCTCCTCAATCGTCCAATAGGCCGTAAGTTTCTCGTTCACCCAGAGTTTAAGGGACTTTTCCAATTCCTCAAGAGAGGTCTTAACCTTTTCCGTCCATGCGCTTTCAATCTCTGCGCGAGTCTTGGCTATAGCCGATGTGTAAGCCTGTGTAAGATCTGATACCTCTTTGTCTATCCTGTCATTAAGACCGGAGACTTCCTCTCCGATTTTTGACTCAAGGTCACTAACCGCCTTTTTCAAATCCTCGTCGAACTTGTTTGTCAGGCGGGTCTCAAGGTCAGACAAAGACTTCTTCAGTTCAGACATCTCCGTGTTGATCCCTCCTATCCGTTCCACAATACCATTATACTGCTCCAACGTCGCGAATGTGGCTGTGGCCCAATCCCTGATGCCTTTCAATTCATCATCAACATAGGTCTTGAGAACAGAAATCTGTTTCTCCAATTCTTGATCTTTATCTTTCAGATCAGAGATCATCTCATCTATGTCGGACAGTTTGCCCTGCATTTCCGTCCTCATCGCCTCAAGGTTGGCCAAGACGGTAGCCTTGGATTCATTGATGGCAGTGATCAGTTCCTCCTTGTTGGTCTTGTCACTGTCCTGGAGTTCCTTCACAGCCTTTTCGAGTTCAGAGCGAACCTCGGAAACGCGGTTCTCGTTCTCACCGATGTCTTTGCGAAGATCATCGGCGGTCTTGTCCAAGGACTCGATCATCTTCTTGATTTCCGAATCTGTCCGCTCCAACTCCGGAAGTGAAGCGTTTATCTTCTCGAGCTGCTTGTCGATGGACGGGATGCGATTACTCTCGATTTCATCGATGCGGTCATCCACACGCTTGAACTCAGCATCATAGTCAGCGCACCCGTAGGACACCAGCAGGATCACGCTCAAAAGAGCCGGTAATATTCTCTTGATATTCATTGATTCTTCCTTTTTAGGGTTATTTTGTCACAATTGTAGGATTTATGCCGGCCACCTTAAGATCACGCTTGACCAGATCCATAGTGGCTTTGCTGCAGCCTACCATTCTTATGGTCTTCAATTTCTTACAACCATAGAACATACACCTCTCTGTCTTTCCATAATTATCACTGACATCGTGAAAATATGCTTTTTCCAAATTCCAACCTGACAAATCCAACGTCTCAAGAGATGAACATCCATTGAACATTCCAGGCACGCTAATCACCTTATCCATTTTCCATTTGGACAAATCCAAGGAAGTCAACCCTGAGCATCCATAGAATGTATAGTTGGTAAATTCAAGGTTCTGAGGCTTCCAGGATGAGATCTTCAACGATTTTGTAGTCAGCTTCCTACAATTATAAAAGGAATGTTGAAAATTAGTGACCGCCGACACGTCCAATAACTCAAGATCCGCCTCTTCAAGAAGATTACAGCCTCTAAAATATATATAGTAATCAGGCTTTACTTTCTTGAGGAGCTTGATTGTCTTCAAGTCAGCAGATTCCTTATCACTATAACTCCAAAAAAGGTTCACTTTGTCAACCTCTCCGTGAAAGCCGATTTCTCCATACTTGGTGTGCACTATGCCCAACTTATTTTTATTCGCGTCAAAGGCTGATAAAGATGAAGAAATCTCAACCATTCTTCCGGACACTGTGGTATATTGGATCAAAGGCGGTCTTATTTTCGCGACTTTCAAAGGAGTGAACCGTGTGGAAACGTCACGGACAACGACCCTGAAACCGGCGGAGACTCGTCCTGCAATAAAGTCATCCAACAGTACCCCGGGCTCAATCCTGACATTCAGGACTCCGTTCTTTGCCTTGGTGATTCTCTGAACTTTCAGAGCGACCTCATCCCCGACCGAAGCCCTTGTCTTTGTGAGCAACGCATACGCCGACACATCGGCGGCTCCTATTGAGGACAGCAGCCGCTCAGGGCGGATCTCCAGAGAGACATCGATGGTCTTTTCCAAAGACTCGACGTTGTAGGAGAGAATCACACTCCCGTCATCGCTCGTCGGGACAAACGCCAGAGACTGCATCACGGAGTCAAAGGAGGAAATAAGGCCAGCGAAATCAAGGGAAGCGAGATCGCTATTGATAGAAGCCATCACCCTCCTCATTTCAGCCTCTTTTGTCGAAAATGCTTTCGTGAAACTGTCATACGCGGCATCAACACGAGCTTTGATCGTAGCCTCAAAAACACCCTTGAAATCAGTGATGGCATCCTTGATTGCTTTCTTGTAGGCAGTGGTAAGATCCTCCTTCGCCTTGTTCAAGTCGGACGTAAAGACCGGGAAACGATCCGCCAACGCCTTAAGGTCATCATTGACTTTCTTCAACCTGTCCTCAAGAGCAGTAATATCCCCCGCGTTTTCACTGATCAAATCATTCAACAGTTTTTTCTGCGCCTCAAGCTGATTCTCAATGTCATCATTAAGCACCTTGAGGGAATCCTTGGTCCGGGCGATCGTCCAGTAGCCGTCCAAAGTGCTGTTCACCCACGATTTCATAGAGGCCTCGCTGTCATCGATGGCTTTCTTCAGGCTTTCGTTCCACCATTTTTCCATTTCCTCACGGAAAGTGGCGATGGCGTCGGTGTAGGCCTTGGTGATGTCAGAGACCACCTTGTCGATCCTGTCATTCAGACCATCGACCTCCTCGCCAAGCCTTGACTTCACTCCATCCGACGCTGTCTTCAGATCCTTTGAATATTTCTCCGTCAGACGGGTCTCAAGGTTAGTCATCGAGGTTTTGAGGCCAGCTATCTCGCCTTCGATCCCGCCGAGCTGGTCCACAATGGCGTTATACTGGTCCAAAGTCATGAATGTCGCATTAGCCCAGTCCTTGGTCTCCTTCAGTTCCTTATCGATGTAGATTCTCAAATCCGTAATTTTCTTCTCAAGATCGGCATCCTTTTTCTGAAGATACGAGATGGTGTTGTTGATTGAAGTCAGTTTGCCATTCAACTCGGTCTTCTCCGACTCCAGCAACGCAAGCAGCATGGCCTTGGCCTTGCCGAGGGAGTCAAGGACATATTCCTTGTCCGCCCTGTCGCTGTTTTTAAGATCCTCGACCGCTTTCTCAAGGCCGGTCTTCAATGCTGAGATGCTTTCCCCGTTCTCCGAGATTGTTTTCTCAAACTTCCCCGCTGTCTTCTGAAGGTTCGCGATCATTTCCTTCAGATCCGCATCGGCCTTCTCAAAATTGGAAATCGAGGAGTTGACCGAGACGATCTGACTCTCGATGGTGGCGATTTGGTTGTCCTCCATGGCGTCAAGCCTCTTGTGGATGTCATCGATGTCCGGGGAGTAGTCCGCACATCCGAAGGACATCAGAAGACACAGGGGCAGAACAATCCCGACGCCGACCCTTTCTAAAAAACTTGTCATAAGGTGTTGTGTTAAAATTCAATCGTAAATTTAGACAACACCTTCCAATGGACAATAAAAGCAGGGTAGTAGATTTCGTCAGACACACGAAATTTACTACCCTGCGATGAAATTTACCAACAAATTTACCGGATCGGCACTTAGATGTTTTGTGGCTTAGGCAGCACTACAATCTCTCAAACGGGGTGTCCGGATCACCGGTCCAACGGTAAAGTCGGGTCCTGGAGTACTGGTTGCCGGTGACGGAACTCTTTCCCGGTTCCGCGAAATAGTACAGCCCGCCGCCCACTGGACAAATACCGGTGGAACCGTACTTGAAGTAAAAGCCGGAAACAGGATTCTCCCGCGAACCGATCACCTTATGCTTCGTCCTGTCGTAGAGGACACCGGCCAACGACTTCTTGACAGGCTTTTCAGCCACGTCAAACACGAACAAGTCATAATTCTTGAATATGCTCTTGCGCCCCTTGTACACAGCCATGAACATCTTCCCCGTCTCCGCGTCGTAAGCCAGGTTCTGCACACCCCAGTTCGTGTTGCCGGTGTAGGCGAAATACTTGTCCAAAGGCTTGTCCGGACCTTCCCCATAGAAATCCCCGAACTTCACCTTCCCTGCATATTCATTAAGCTTCCTGATGTCGTAGCGGAGCAGCACCTGATGGTTGTTATCGTTGCGGCCAAGGTCGCCGTAGATGCCGTAAGCCACATAGAGATAGTTCTTTCCGCCTTTCTTGCCGAGTTTCGGGGCGATCGTCACGCCGTCGATTCCGGAGCAGCCATAGAAATGTTCATATTCCTTGTCGGCGAAACCGGTCATGTGGTAGTCCCTTGTGGCATCCTTCACGCAGACGATCCTGAATGCGTCATTGTCCTCCGAGTCCATGCCGACCTCCGTCACCTTGTCCACATCGATGATGGCGATGTAGAACATCGAGCGTCCCTTGGCGAACGACGAGAGTCCCTTGCCTATGACATCATCCTTACACTCCAAAGAGGCGTAGACCTTCCTGTCCGAAGGATTGAATGTCATCGCTCCAAGATGTCCCTGGATCCTGTCTATTGAACCCACAACCTTTCCTTCCATGTCCGTCTTGATGAAGCTGGTCGTGAAAGAGAAGTACATGTTGCCGGCGGAGCTGTCGTAGGCGATTCCCTGGACATGGTTCTTCGCGCCTTCAACGTAAATTTCCGTCGGCAGCTGTTGCTCTGTCTGCGAATACGCAGCCATGGTTCCGGCCACAATCATCAATGCGATCAATGCTATTCTTTTCATATTCAATGTGTTAATATCCTGTTCTTTGGTCACTTTCTTAATTCTTCAATCATCGCTCTTGCCACAGCAGCCGAAGCGCCCTCCCCTCCAAGGGCATCACGGATCTCCTGATAGCCTGCGAGCATGTCGGAGCGGTAATCCTCGTCCTCGATCATCCTGCGCACCTCGTTCAGCACGTTGCCGGGCGTGAAATAGTACTGCAGGAGCTCACGGAAACAGATCCTGTCAAGGATCAGATTGCCGAGGCTGATGTAACGTATCTTGATGATGGACTTGGCAATCAAGAAGTTGATCTCCGCCCCCTTGTAGGCCACGACCTGCGGGGTCCCGATCAGGGCGCACTCCAGCGAGGCCGTGCCGGAATTCACGACAGCGGCCTTGGCGTGACGCATCACGGCGTAACTCTGGCCGAAGACGACGCTGACATATTCCCTGTCCCCAACGTACCTGGCATAGTCCGCCTCCGACCGTGCCGGCGCGGCGGCGACCACAAAGCGGTAGTCTGAATATTCAGGGATGGCGTGAAGCCTGTCGGCGAATTCCATGAAGGTCGGCATCATCGAGCTGATCTCGCCGTTCCTGGAGCCGGCCAGCAGGGCGATCATCGGCCTGTCAGGAAGTCCGGTCTTGGCAAGGAACTCCTCCCGCGTCTCCCTGAACGCCGCCGAATTGTCGATCGCGTCGATCAACGGATTGCCTTTGTAGACGAAGCCGACACCTTTTTTCGTGAAGTACGGAATCTCGAACGGGAAGACAATGAAGAGCTTGTCCACATAGGCCTTGAGTTTCTTGACACGGCTCTCCCTGGAGGCCCAGACCTTCGGGGCGATGTAGTAGAAGACCTTGAACCCGGCCTTGTGGGCGAACTCGGCAACCCTGAAATTGAAGCCCGGATAGTCAATCAGAATCACCACGTCGGGCTTCCAGGCCAGGATGTCGGACGTGCAGTCCGTGAACCTTTTAGCGAAGGCCCTCGCATGGATCAGTATCTGGGTGAACCCGATGACGGCTCCGTCCTTATAGTCCTTGACAAGACCCGTTCCGTCCTGATGTCCGTGGTACACCTCGTCCATCAGCCCTCCTCCCCAGAAACGGATGTCCGCCTGAGGATCCTCGGCATAGAGCCCCCTCATGAGATTGGATCCGTGCAGATCCCCTGACGCCTCGCCTGCTATGATGTAATAACGCATAATCTATCCCGTAACGCGGACCGTGCCGTCCGCAGACATATTCATAAGACGCTCCCGGCGCCTACGCAATCCTTAAAAATCCTTGTTGAACCCAAGTCCGTCCAGGCGGGCGATCTCCTCCCTGTCGGTATTGTCAATGTTATGGGCGACTACCGAGATGTAGCCCTCCGAAATGATGTGGTGGTCAGCCAGCCTGTCGTCCGCAGGCGAGTCATCCTTGAAGTCCCCCACCATCATGTAGAGTCTCTCCCCTTTCTCCGCAACCGGAGACGAAGTATGCCCCAGATCCTCCGGGCGGAGGCCTCTCGCGGCAAAGGAATCAGCGTTCCAAGGCTTGAACTCCTTTTCCCAATGACCCATTCCCTGATGGCCGACCCGTACGCCCTTGACCGCCGATGCGGGAATATTCGGGAAATTGACATTATAGAATATTCCTCCTCGCGACGGCCGGTTCGCAAGGATGGTTCTGAATATTTCAGGGAAAAATCCCTTGACCACGGAAAAGTCCGCGTCGGGACTCATGGTGTCGAGAGAGACACCGACGCTCAATATTCCGTTAAGCGCCGCCTCTTCCGCCGCGCCGAGGGTTCCCGAATAGTTCGCCGCGGTGGCCGCGTTCGAGCCGTGGTTGATCCCGCAGACCACCACGTCAGGCTTGCCGGGCCAGAAAACCTCGTCCAGTCCGTACTTGACGCAGCTTGCCGGGGTCGCGTCAAGGTAAGACCACCGCGCCCCGTCCTCTGACGGTAATTCCTTGTAGGCGATTGCCTTGCCGCCCATCGACACCGCCATCGACATCCCCGACTGGTGAAATTTTGGCGCGACCGCCGTCACACTGCCAAATTGGCACATTATCTCTGCCAGAACATGTATGCCCGCAGCACGATAGCCATCATCATTTGTCAGCAGTATATTCAGTACTTCAGACATTCTATTAATATTTTAGTCTACAAATATATTAAATTCCGCATTTTTTTAATAATTTTGCACCACTTTTGCAGTGGAAGACTGCGGTTTAGTTTAGTAGTAGATTGTATTAACAACTCATTTAATATCTATTTAAAATGGTAAAACTTGGTATTAACGGATTTGGCCGTATTGGCCGTATGGTATTCCGTGCCGCTGTTGAGAACTTCTCAAACGACATCGAGGTTGTAGGAATCAACGACCTTCTCGATCCAGAGTATCTCGCCTACATGCTCAAATATGACTCTGTTCACGGAGCGTTCAAAGGCGATGTGAAGGTTGAGGACGGACACCTCGTGGTAAACGGCAAGAAGATCCGTGTCACCGCCGAGATGGATCCGGCAAACCTCAAGTGGAACGAGGTTGAGGCTGACGTTGTTGTCGAGTCAACAGGTTTCTTCCTCACAGACGAGACCGCACGCAAGCACATCCAGGCCGGCGCTAAGAAAGTCATCATGTCCGCTCCTTCAAAGGACGCTACCCCTATGTTCGTCTATGGTGTGAACCACAAGACCTACGCAGGCCAGGACATCATCTCCAACGCTTCCTGCACCACCAACTGCCTTGCCCCTATCACCAAGGTGCTCAACGACAAGTTCGGTGTCAAGAGAGGCCTCATGACAACCGTTCACGCCGCTACCGCCACCCAGAAGACCGTTGACGGACCTTCAAAGAAGGACTGGAGAGGTGGTCGTGGAATCCTCGAGAACATCATTCCTTCCTCAACAGGTGCAGCCAAGGCTGTAGGTAAGGTTCTTCCTGAACTCAACGGCAAACTTACCGGTATGTCTCTCCGTGTTCCTACATCAGACGTTTCTTTCGTAGACCTTACCTGCGAGCTCAACACTCCAGCCACCTACGATGAGATCTGCGCCGCCATGAAGGCTGCTTCAGAAGGCGAGCTCAAGGGCGTTCTCGGCTACACCGACGAGGCTCTTGTATCCACCGACTTCCGCAACGACGCCCGCACCTCTATCTTCGACGTGAAGGCCGGTATCCAGCTCGATCCTACATTCGTGAAGGTTTGCGCTTGGTACGACAACGAGTGGGGCTACTCCAACAAGGTGCTTGAGATGGCACGTGTTATCGCAAAATAATTCTTATATTTGCTGATAAGAAAGGCCGGGCCTTTGGGCCTGGCTTTTTTTATCAGCCATTTTACAAGAACATCACAACCCCTGAAGATGAGCCTCCCGGCTCCAGGGCTAGATAAATAGCATTATTATTAAACAAAATGCGCTGATTCAGGCTTATTGGTCCTGACCGCGCGAAAAGGTACCACATCATGAAAAAAGTCGTTTTATCATTCATGTGCGCCGCAATGGTCTTCTCCGGATGCGGCACAATGTCAAAGACAGGACAGGGGACGCTCCTCGGCTCCGGAGCAGGAGCCATCATCGGAGCCGGAATCGGCGCCGCCATCGGTGACGGCAAGGGTGCCGCCATCGGCGCCGCCATCGGCACGGCTGTAGGCGCGGGCACAGGCGCTGTCATCGGCAAGAAGATGGACAAGAAGGCAGCTGAGCTTGAGGCACTTGAGAACGCCAAGGTCGAGACTGTACAGGATCAGAACGGACTCCAGGCCATCAAGGTCACCTTCAACAGCGGCATTCTCTTCCCGACAAACGGCTCGACCCTGTCACAGACCTCCAAGAACGAGCTCTCACAGTTCGCCACCAAGATGAGTGACATGCAGGACACCGACATCACCATCTACGGCCACACCGACAACACCGGTTCAGACGCTGTCAACGAGCGCCTCTCCAACGAAAGGGCTCAGTCGGTAGCCACTTATCTGAAGAACTGCGGCATCGCCTCGTCACGCATGACGACCGAGGGCAAGTCCTACTCCATGCCTGTAGCCGACAACTCCACCAAGGAGGGCCGCGCCCAGAACCGCCGTGTGGAGATCTACATCACCGCCAACAAGACAATGATCGAGAAGGCCGAGAACGGCACACTGTAGGGAATGAATATTCTTTATGAATATAACAGACGCGATGTCTGATGCCAATTGAGTATTACCGTATTCTATGGCAATCAGCCATTACACGTTACTGAATATTCATAAAGACAATACTGAATGCCGCGGAGCACAGAATCCGCAAAGCGAGTTAGGTCATATCGCACCTGACTCGCTTTTTTGTTTCTCCGCCACACGTATTGACATTAAGAGAGCCATTTTACCGTAAGCCAATAACCACATAGTACATTTATTGGGATGCACCCGGCACAGTATCAAGCTTTCTGAGGCACGAAAACTCTCCCGGCACAATTCGGTACAGGAGAAGGATCTCTGGGGTACAAACCGCACTCCGAAACGTGTTCGGTACAGGAGAAGGGCCTCTGGGGTACAAACCGCACTCCGAAACGTGTTCGGTACAGGAGAGGGGGCCTCTGGGGTACGAACCGCAATCCGAAACGTGTTCGGTACAGGAGAAGGGCCTCTGTGGGGTACGGAAAGGGATGGAGGACACGGTTGGTACACGGGAGGGGCTTCCGAGGTACGGAACGGGGTGAAGGAAGCGGTTGGTACACCACAATGCATTCTGGTGTACGAAATGTGTGGAATGAAGGATTTGTACACAAGATGAAACCAGAGCGAACCCCGCATGCGGTAGGTGAGACCGGCGTGTGGAGAAAAGGCGAGGAGGAAAGTGTTAAGAGTGACAGGGATGACGGGTCAGTACTGTCTCGGGCCGAAGATGGAGGTGCCGATGCGGACTATGGTGGCGCCGTGACGGACGGCCAGGGGCCAGTCGTGGGACATGCCGATGGAAAGTTCCGTGAAGTCGGTCAGTTGAGGATAACGGGCATCCAAACGCTGCTTGAAGGACTGGATGCGGGCGAAATCCGACTCCACGACTGTGGTGTCGTCGGTGTTGGTGGCCATGCCCATGAGGCCGTGTATGCGGACATGGGTGTAGGAACGTCCGGCGGCATATTCATCAAGGATGGACTCTATCTCCTGCTCGGAGAGGCCGCCCTTGGTGAGTTCGGCACCCAGATGGAGCTCAAGCAGCACATTGACCACACGGGAGTTGACCGAAGCCCAGTTGTCGATCAGATCCAGGAGGTGACGGGAATCCACGGACTCCACCAGCGAGGCGTACGGAAGGACCAGCTTCAGCTTATTGGTCTGGAGATGGCCGATGAAATGCCATTCGATGTCCTGCGGCAGCTGGAGAGCCTTCTGGGCGAACTCCTGCGGACGGTTCTCACCGAAACGGCGCTGTCCGGCCTGGTAGGCTGTCAGTATGTCCTCGAAAGGATGGAATTTGGAAACTGCCACCAGCTTGACTCCTGATGGCAGTTCCTTTTGGATAGTCCTTAGATTCTCTTCTATCATATTCGTAAAAAGCTAGCGGCGACCCTTCTTCTGCTGCTCCCTCTGCATCTGCGCCTGCATCCTCTGAGCCTCCTCAAGACGCTGCTGCCACTTGCTCTTCGGCATCTTCTTGCCCTCGGTGGCCTTCAGTTTCGCGCGGATCTCATCAGCATTGACGAACCACTTCCTGATCACCCAGGTCTCAAGCATGGTGATGAGGTTGGACAGCAGGTAGTAGTAACTCAAGCCTGAGGACAGGCTGTTACAGATGAAGAACATCATGATCGGCATCATCCACACGCTCATGAAGCGCATCGAGGCCATCTGAGGATCGTTGGCTCCCGGCTGCGACGCTGTCGTGATCTTCGAATAGAAGAACATGGACACAGCCATCAGCAAGGCGAACAACGAGAGGTGGTCACCGATCAGAGGAATCCTCGTCCCGAAGCTGACGATCGAATCGTAGGCGCTCAGGTCGTCGGCCCAAAGGAAGGACTGCTGGCGCAACTCGATGGATGCCGGGAAGAAACGGAACATAGCCCACAGGATCGGGAACTGGAGAAGCATCGGCAGACATCCGCCCATCGGGCTGATCCCGGCCCTCTTGTAGAGATCCATCTGGGCCTGCTGCTTCTTGAGCGCGTCCTCCTGCTTAGGGTACTTCTCGTTCAGCTTGTCGATCTCAGGCTTGATGGCCTGCATCTTGGCCGAGGACGAGTAGGACTTGTAGGCGAACGGAAGCACGACAATCTTTATGAATATGGTCATCAAGAGGATGATGATACCAAAGTTGGAGATGAACCTGTGGAGGAAGTCGAACAGCGGGATGATCACGAATCTGGTGAACCAGCCCACGAGCCAACCACCCAATGGAATGATCTTCTCGTACTTCTGGCCATAGGACTTCAAGGTCTTGAAATGGTTCGGGCCGAAGTAGAACTCGAAAGGAACCACGGTCTCGCTATGGCCAGGTTCGAAATCCATCCTCATCCTGGCCTCACCGGTCATCAGGTTGTGGCTCTCGTCATCCTCAGGGAAATAGTTGAGTGCGAAATCCGCCGAGGCGAACTCCTGAGGAGCCCTCATGATGGCCGAGAAGAACTGCTGCTGGAAGGCGAACCAAGACACCTTGGCGTCGACTCGTTTCTGTGCGCCGCGACCCTTAGCGATGGCCTCAGGCTTCTTCTCACCGTTGAAATAGTAGTCGAGCTTGGAGTACTGGACCTCGTTCTTGTAGCCCTTCTCCATCCTCGGCATGGTCACGAAATAGTCCACATCGAACGAGAAGACATTCTTGGGAATGACATTCTCCATACCGACAAACGAGAGATAGTTCTTAACTGAATATGATCCCTCCTCGATCGTGTACCTCTGCTCGATGTAGCCGCCGCCGGCGAACGGCAGACGCATGGAAAGCGACGTGTCCGTCTTCTCGGCGACAGTGAAGATGAAATCGTCCGTGCTGATGCTCTCCCCCGCGTAGATCTGGACATCGTAGCGGCTCATTCCAGGCTTGAAAAGGTAAAGTTCCTCCCCGCCGTAGGCGCTATAGTCCTTCAATCTTGCTGAATATGGCTGCGCACCCTTCGTGGTGAAGGCCACCTCGAACTTGTCGTTCGACAAAGTCACGATCTGCTCCTCACCCAAATGGGCAACCTCAAGGAGAGAGTCCTTGTAGATGCTCACCGGAGCGGCGACCTGGGCGACCGAGGCCGTGTCTGACTTCATCCGAGCCGCTTCCACAGCGGCGATCGAGTCTGCCTGGATCTGCTTTACAAGCGCTATCGAATCCAACTGCGCCTGATAGGCCGCCTGTTTCTGATACTGTTTGTTCTGATAGAAGGTAAAGCCAAACAGGAGCAAGCCCATCAGGACGATACCAGTGATAGTGTTCTTATCCATTCTTGATTACTTCTCTTCTTCGCTCTCCTCTGCCTTGCGGATCTTTGCCTCAAGATCCTTCAGTTCCTGCTTCGCCGCATCGATCCTCTCCTGCATCTTCTGGATCAGAGGAGCGGAATTCTTCGATGTCGAGAAGAAACCGATGTTGTTCTCGTAGGTGTCAATGTCCTGCTGGAGCTTATTGTACTGCTGCACAAGACGATCCTTCTCGCTGAGCGGCTTTCTTGAGCCACCGCCTCTGCCGGCGTTGCCGCCGCCCTGACGCGGACCCCTCGGCGAGAAATCCGGGAACTTAGCCTTCATGGCCTCGGTGTAGGAAGCCTGTATGGCATCCTTCTCCTTGAACGGCACGAAACCTATGCCCTGCCATCTGTCGGCAAAGGCGCGGGCAGCCTCACGGTCAGCCGCGGCGTCACCTGAGAGAGCATATTCATTGATCTCCTCGACAAGGGCCTTCTTGGCCTTGAGGTTGCCGTAGAAGTCGTTCTCCGGCTTGGCGTTCTTGTCGCGTTCATTGAAGAACTCGTCGCACGCGGCGCGGAATCTCTTCCAAAGCTGCTCCGACTTCTTGCGAGGGACGGCGCCGATCTCCTTCCACTGCTTCTGCAGGGCGATCAGAGCCTCGGTGGTCTTTTTCCACTCCTTGCTGTCCTTAAGCGCCTCGGCCTGCTCGATCAGGGATAGTTTCTTCTCCATGTTCTCATTCATGGAGTCCTTGAACTGAGAGTAGTACTCCCTCTTGCGGGTGAAGAAGTTGTCGCACGCGGCGCGGAAGCGGTCGTAGATCTTCTGGTTCTCCTTTCTCGTGGCGAAACCGATCGTCCTCCAGGTCTTCTGGATCTCCTCGATCTCGGTAGAAAGCGTGTTCCACTCGTTAGATGACTTGACCTCCTTCCCGGCAATGGCCTCGACCTGCTCGCAGAGTTTGGTCTTCTCGGCAAGGTTCTCCTGCTGCTTCTCCTTCTGACCCTCGAAGTAAGCCTGATACTTCTTGTTTATGACAGCCGTGGCCGCCTTGAAGCGATCCCAGATGGAATCGCGGAATTCCTTGGCCACAGGCCCGAACTCCTTCCACTGCTCGTGCAGTTTCTGAAGCTCGCGGAAAGCCTCGACGACATTCTCGTTCTCCGAGAGTTTCTCGGCAGCCTGGCAGAACGCCTCCTTGGCCTCAAGATTCTTCTTGAAATCAAGATCGCGCAGATCCCTGTTGATCTTGACCATGTCGTAGAACTTCTCCACATAGAACTGATAGGTGTCGTTCAGATCACGGAACTTCGTGGCGGGAACCGGTCCGATCTCCCTCCAGCGGTTCTGGAGCTCACGGAAGGCAGGGAAGGTGGAATTCACATCCTCCTGCTTCTCGACCAGATTCTTCAGATCCTCGATGACAGCCTGCTTCTTCGCGAAGTTATCCTCCCTCTGGGCGTCCTGCTGACGGTTGTACTCGGCACGCTCCTTCTTATAGTTGGCATAGACACCCTTGAAAGCGGTCTCCATAGCCTCGAACGGATTGTCCTTGACCTCCAAGGTCTGGGTCACCGGAGCGACCTCCTCGACAACATCCTCGCGTGAGGACGGCTCATCAACCTTCGCTCCCAGGCCGGCCTCAGCCTTCTCCTTTGAAAGCCTCTTGTAGAATGCGGACTTGATGGCCTCAGCCTCCTTGTACCTCTTCATCCTGTCGTCAGCCTGCGAGAGCTTGTCGAACAAGTCTGACAGCTCGGCAAGGGAAAGATTGCCAAGATCAGCCGGAACCTCTGCCTCCTCAGGAGCCTCGACACCGGATTCAGCCTCGGTCGGAGCCTCGGAACCAGTCTCTGTCCCGGTCGGAGCCTCGGCAGGAACCTCAACGCCGGATTCAGCCTCGGCCTCGGCAGGAGCCTCGACCGACGCAGCCTCTTCGGCAACCTCCGTCACCTCCGCCTGCGGGTTTTCCGCCGCGGCATCAACGGCTTCCGCCGCCACTTCCTGCACTTCAGGACTTTCCACATTCTTATTGAGAGCCTTTGGAGCTTCCTCTACATCTGAGGTCTTGTTAACCTCAGGAATATTACCTTCACTCATAAAGCAGTTTAATTAAGAGTTCTACTTATCCGCAAAGATACCTAAAAAAACAATTAAAAAGTCTATTTTTGCAAAAAGCAAACTAATATTCTATGCGTATTGACATTCTTACAGTTGTTCCTGAATTGCTGGAGAGTCCTTTGAGCCACTCCATTGTGGGAAGGGCCATCAAGAAGGGGCTGGTTGAAATACACGTCCAGAACATCAGAAAATACGGTCTGGGACCGCGTGCGACCGTGGATGACTATTGCTACGGCGGCGACGCCGGCATGGTCATGATGATCGAGCCGGTGGAGAGAATGATCGAGGAACTAAAGGCTGAAAGGGAATATGACGAAGTCATCTACATGTCTCCCGACGGCGAGCGTCTGGATCAAGGAATATCCAACGAGCTCTCCCTGAAAAAGAACCTCATCCTGCTGTGCGGTCATTATAAAGGAATAGACCACCGGATCCGGGAACATCTTGTCACCCGTGAGATCTCGGTCGGGGACTATGTGGTCAGCGGCGGCGAGATCCCGGCGGCACTTCTGGCGGACTCGATCGTCAGGCTGATCCCCGGGGCGCTGACGGACGAGACCTCGGCCCTAAGCGACAGCTTCCAGGACGGTCTCCTCTCCCCTCCCGTCTACACCCGCCCCGCCGACTACAAAGGCTGGAAAGTCCCGGAAGTCCTTCTGAGCGGCAACCCGAAGCTGATCCAGGAATGGCAGGACGAGCAAGCCCTGCAACGCACAAAAGCACTGCGCCCGGAGCTGTTGGAAAAAGCTGAAAATCAGCGCTAAAGGCCGTTATCGACGTAAAACGTTTAAAACTTTTCCCGAAAAAGTCTTGTTTTAAACGTTTTTTTGCCTACATTTGCATCAGAAAAAATGTGAGAGTTTTTCACACTCTAACGACTAAGACCTTCTTTCAAAATAAGGTAATACACTACTAACTAACCGAAAAAAGTCCGCAGCGATGTGGGCTTTTTTGCTTTCTCCCCCCTAATACAGAAATACAGACCGCCCGCAGGGTCACCGACGTGACCACGGAAGCGTCTCTTGGCACGATTCGCGCCCGCAGGGTCACCGACGTGACCACGGAAGCGTCTCTCGACACGATTCGCGCCCGCAGGGTCACCGACGTGACCACAGAAGCGTCTCTTGGCACGATTCGCGCCCGCAGAGTCACCGACGTGACCACGAAAGCGTCTCTCGACACGATTCGCTCACGCTGGGTTCCTGTTGCGGCCCTTGATGCGGGGTACACGAAAAAAAGGAATGACTAAAAGCCATTCCCTCTTATTCATTAGGCACCGTTTCCGGCACCCTTGTACTGGGTAGGAGAATCGAACTCCTAT
>ENA-ORNY01000308-ORNY01000308.1-human-gut-metagenome-genome-assembly--contig:-NODE-308-length-35410-cov-19.345863_pt1 | contig 35410 bp, 50 predicted proteins | sample MGYA00242122_ERZ509036 | MGnify/ENA primary metagenome ERZ509036 (study PRJEB26280, sample SAMEA2338696) | human gut metagenome | biome: human gut; feature: human-associated habitat; material: faeces... | reverse complement strand
GACCGCCTCGTGCAGCGCGTCGCCCTTGCAGCGGACCTCGCCGCGCGGCTTTAAGATGGCAGCTCCCGTGCGGATGGCGGCAAGCGCCGTATGGTCGGTGCAGTTATTCGGCATGACGTAGATATCAAAAAGCGTCTTCGGGTAATTCTGCCGCAAAAGGCTCTGTACCAATTCCCCGATGACCCGCTCTTCGTTGCGCGCGGCAATCACACAGGCAAAGCGCGTTTTTGGATTTGCCCGCGGAATCGGCTTTGGTTTTTTCAGCGCAAACAGCGCCACAATCAGAAAATAGGCGCTCACCAGCTTCAGCGCCAGCATCGCCCCGGAAATCACTTGCTGCATGGTATCTCCCTCGTTTCTCTGTTTTTCTACAGTATAACGATACGGACCGTGGAAGTTTTAAACCCGGCTTTAAATTCAGCCGTCGATTTCTTTAAGATTTGTTTAACGCGTTCCGAACAGGGCGCAATCATAACCACCGGCCGTGCCGGTGGTTTGCACTAGCCCCCTTGGGGCATGACCCGGGCTGAGCCTATAGGCTCGTCGAAAAGTCTGCCAACCGCGCAGTTTTCCCGGGCTGCCCCTAAAGGGGCCTTTGCTTATTTGCCTCCTCTTACCGGCTCACCCGTAAACGGGTCTACGAACTCCTTAATGCTGAGCTGGTCGTCTGTGTAATCTTCTTGGAGCTGATTTCTGATATACTCCTCTATTGCGCGCCTATTTCGTCCCACTGTGCTGACGTAATATCCCCGGCACCAGAAATGCCGGTTCCCATACTTGTACTTGAGATTTGCATACTTTTCATAGATCATTAAGCTGCTCTTTCCCTTGAGATATCCCATAATCTGCGATACGCTGTATTTCGGAGGTATGGATACGAGCATATGGATATGATCCTTGCACGCTTCTGCTTCGTGGATCTCGATACCCTTATATTCGCACAGCTTTCTGAGCATCTGTCCGATATCCTGTTTGATCTTTCCGTATATGATCTGTCTCCTGTATTTCGGCGCAAATACGATATGATATTTACATTCCCACTTCGTGTGTGCTAAACTACTGACATCAAGTTTCATTTGGACTTGATTCCTCCTTTGATTTTTGTTCTTGGTTGGCAGACCATCTTCATTTTATCAAAGGAGGACATTTTTTCTATGCATAGCTAAAGCTTTTTGGAACCACCGGCATTGCCGGTGGTTTTCTTTATACAAAAAATTCCGTAAAATCATATGATTTTACGGAATTTTGGTACGCCCGACACGATTCGAACGTGCGACCTACAGAGTCGGAGTCTGTCACTCTATCCAACTGAGCTACGAGCGCATTTTTTACTGCCCATATAGTATAACAGATACGCGGCGGAAAGTAAAGCAGAAAAATGGCGGATTGCATTTTGTGCGCCGTTTATTATTAAGTGCGAAAGAAGTTATTACTTCTGACGCGCTTATTTTTTATCCACAAAAACGCAGGAAACGGAGGCGATACGGAATGAACAGCTACAATATCGGGCTTGAAGATCGGAAAATCATCGAAGAAATGTATAACGCGGGCGCGAAGCCGTGCGAAATCGCGGCGCGCATCGGCAAATGTCAAGCGACGATTTACCGGGAAATCAAGCGCGGAGAAGTGCCGGAACTGAACGCGCGCTGCCGCCCTGCATACCGGGCAGAAGTCGCAGAAAAGCGCGTGACCGAAGCATACCGCAAAAGAGGTCGCCGGAAAGCGACAGAATGAAAAAGGAGGCTCATACCATGAAGAAAACTGAAAACGTGTATATTACGCACGTTCTTTTCCCGTGGGAAACATTCGCTGCGCAGAGCGAACGCGAAGCACGGGAGCGGGCAAGCGGCGGCGACCGTTGGACGGAAAATTTTCTGCGGGAAGTCCGGGAAAACGTTCTGCGATACGCGAACGAGCCATTTTTCCCGCCGGATGAATTCAAGCACGCGGAATTTATGAACACGTCCATGCGAAACTCCTGCCTGAACGACGTTTACAGACTCGTCCCGCTGCATTTCCGTGAAGAAGTATTTGCGGGTGTTTCCTTCCCGATTTGGAATCAGGGGGCGCGGGGATGAACGTTTTCGACCGAATCACAAAAAGCCCGCAGGCGTTGGCGGATTTCCTGCAAGCGATTCCGGCGATCAATGCGCCGTGGGACGATGCTTTTCATCGCATCTACTGCGATCATTGCGCGGCGGAAAACTGCGACAACTGCCCGAATGAAGCCATTCGGGGCAGCGCGCTTTGGTATTTGACGCTTCCAGCGGAGGCGGCGGAATGACCCGCGCGGACTATACGCGGACGTGTGACGGATGCGGCAGCGTCGTAACGGAAGACTGGGTAAATGGTCAAAAGTGTTTCAGATGCTATGAGCCGGGGCAAACGTGCGGCTACATCGTCGGCATTGAACGGTTTCTGCCGTACGTCCCGGCATGGTGTCCAAAAATGGGCGGCTGCTTACGACCGCCGGGAGGCGACAAATTAAATGTCAAAAACTATTAAAGCGCGCAGAATTGCCCTCCGCGAAGCAAATGCGTATGTGGAACAGTATCACAGACACCATGGGAAAGTTGCGGGGCATAAGTTTTCAATCGGTGCATACAAAGACGGGCAGCTTGTAGGCGTTGCGATTGTTGGCAGACCGACAGGGCGTTATCTGGATGATGGAAAAACATTAGAAGTGACAAGACTTTGCACAGATGGAACAAAAAATGCCTGTTCTTTTCTATATAACGCATCGGCACGAACAGCGCGAAAAATGGGATATTCAAAGATAATCACATTCATTCTGCAATCGAAATCGGGTACAAGCCTACGTGCGGCGGGCTGGATTTGCGAAGCGAAAAAAGCGGGTGGGTTATGCTGGAATAAACAGAGATACGCAAACAAGCCAGAGCAAATGACTCTTTTCCAGAAGAAAACACCGCCGCGAGAATACAAACAGCGGTGGTCTATGCAATTAAAGGAGGCAACGAAGTGAAAAAACTGTATTCAAAGCAACTCGGCAGCGAGGTCTACGCCCTTGCGCCGGAACAGTTGAAAGTATTCGCGTCGAGCGGGTACGAAGTCCCCACGCCGGAAGCCGTCATTGCGGACGCGGGCGCTATCCGCATCATTCCCCCGGCGGGAAAGCGCGCGTATGCGGTATTCAAATTCACGACGGGCGCTTTTCTCGTTCGTACGTCCGCCGAAACGCTGACGATGCAGGAAACCGGCGCGTTCGTCGGTGAAGTCGTGCAAGCGGCTATCGTCTGCAAGCTGGCGGAAAACGCTGACCCGGACAGACCGAAGCCGGAAGCGGCGGGCGGTCAAATCGCTTCGCCGGTCGCGGCGCTGACGGCAGCGATCAGGCGGGCGACCGGCGAAGCGCACGCGGGCGGCGATCAGGCAGCGGCGGAAAGCCCGGAGGTAACGGAATGACATTCGGCACGTGTAGATACTGCGGGCAAGTCGTGAATCTGGACTATGAAGAAGAAACGCAGGCGGAAGCCGATATTGCCGCTTCCGAAAATGCGAATGCTACGACGCACGGCATGAACGGAATCTGCGCAAACAGATCACGGCGGCGCAAAACCGCATTCGCAAGATTTTCGGGGACGATGCTGCAAAGCTGGGCTTTGCCCCGATTGCTGCCGAAGAACCGCTGCAACTCCTGAACGCTATCGCGGAGCAGACCGCACGCGGGTTTATTACGTCGGCTACGATCAACGTGCGCGGGCTTTGCAAGGCGAAAATCACGATGACCACAAAAGAGAAAATCAAGGTCGAGCGCAGCGAAACGAAAACGTACCAGTTGGAGGAATGACGGCGAATGAACGAAGCGTATAACATTGACTGCATGGAATTTATGCGCCGCGTTCCGAGTAAATATTTCGATTTGGCGGTTGTAGACCCGCCGTACGGGATTGAAAAGGGATTCAAGGAGACAAGCCGGGTTAGGCGCTACGGGCAGACAAAGACCGCGAACGACGATAAACCGACGGCGGAATACTTCACCGAACTGTTCCGTGTCAGCAAGAATCAGATTATTTGGGGCTACAATCATTTGTCGGATTTGCTGCCGCCGACGAAGGAATTCATTTTCTGGTACAAGCGTCAGCCCGTGGACAGCTATTCCGACGGCGAATTAGCATGGACGAGTTTCAATAAAACGGCAAAATGCTTTGACCATGCGTATTTCGGGAACGTCGGCGCGGATGACGTGCGGATTCATCCCATGCAAAAGCCGGTTGCGCTGTATTTGTGGCTTTACGCGAAATACGCGCATCCGTACGACAAGATTTTTGATTCACACCTTGGGAGCGGGTCAAGCCGAATTGCCGCTTACGATATGGCGCTTGATTTCATCGGGTGCGAGATCGACGCAGAATATTTTCAGAAGCAAGAACAGCGTTTTGAAGAACATACAGCGCAGCAGCGGTTATTCCTATGACCGCCGCAAGGAGGGTACATCATGGTAACAATCGGATGCGGCAGGACGGTCAAGCCCGTCACGTTCAGCGTCTTAGGCAAAGACGGCAAAGATAAAGCCGTTCGGGGTACGGTTTCGTACATCCATCCGGCGCGCCGCCATTGCATTCTTGAATTTGCCGTGCGGGGCGGCATTCTCCGCGAATCGTTCCAACTGATAGACGGCGAAATTGCCGAATAGAGAAAGGCAGGGGCTTACATGGAACGCAGACCTATGAAGCTATACCTCGTCAGACACGCCGAATACGGCGAAACAACCGCAAACGGGCGCTGCAAATATGATGCGATCATCGCCGCCGCGCGGCAATGGCGCGCCCGCTGGACGCAGATAGCCCGCGAATGTGAATTTATCGTGCTTGCCGAAGAAGAACCGGCAAGCACAGAGCAATGACCGCGCAGCAGCGGCGGAAACGCCGCATGATACGCCGGTTCGCGCCGACGGTCGCGCTGTGCGCCGTCATCGCAATCATTGCGGCGGCTTGTGTCTGCGCGCTGGCGCGCCCGACAGAGCGGGACACGCAGCCGGAAGCGGAAAGCACGGAAACGTTTGCCGCAGCAACAAAAATCGCGCCCGCGATCACAAAAGCGGCGGAACAGATCACGAAAACGCCGGAAGCGATCACGCAGGAAGCGCCGGAAGAAACAGCGCCGGAAGAGCAGCCGGAGGAAGCGCAGGAAGAAATCAGCCGTTATGCGGCGCTGAACGTCACGGAGGACGATATTGATATGCTGGCAGCGCTTGCATGGCACGAAGCGCGCGGCGAACCGTTCGACGGGCAAGTTGCCGTTGTCCTGACTGCGCTGAACCGCTGCTTGTCGCCGGAATTCCCGGATACGGTCGAAGAGGTCGTTTTCCAAAAGTACGGGGACGTTTGGCAATTCAGCCCCGCGCCGTATCTTTGGACAGCAGAACCGACGCAGACGCAGTACGACGCAGTTTATACCGCGCTGCACGACACAGATTACATTCTTCCCGCCGAAGCGGTATTTTTCAGCACAAAGGCGTACAACGACAATATCGTTGCAGTCATCGGAAATCACATCTTTTGTTCTATTGAGGAGGTCACACAATGAAAATCACACGCAGGACAGAGCAGGAAATCAATATTTCGGAACTGAAAGCGGCGATCAAGGAGGGGCGCGGGCTGGAGGTCATCCGCCCGCACGACGAAATCACGCTTGCGCTTGACACGGGCGAAACGATTACGCCGGTTTGCGGCTACGTCGGCAAGCATAGCGCCCGATTTGTTTTCAAAGACTGCCTCCGCGAAATGTGGCAGATGAACAAGACCATGACCAACAAGGGCGGATATTTCAGAAGCGAAGCCCGCAGACACGTCCTCGAAGATATTCTGCCGCATTTGCCCGCCGAACTGCGAGAAGCGATCACGCCGCGACACTTATGCGAGGAAATCGACGGCGAAACGTACGAATATTTTGATTCGTTGTGGTTGCCGTCGGCAACGGACGTTTTCGGCAATGACCCGGATGGATGGTGGAAAGAAGAAACAGACAGCTTCCAGTTACCTATTTTCAAGGCGGAACGCGACCGCGTGAAGGAAGTTCCCGGAAACGGCACATATCCGTACTGGCTCCGTTCCCCGAGTGCCAGCAATTCCACGTATTTCGTGTTTGTGTATGCTGGCGGCACGGTCTACAACTCCAACGCGAGCTACCCGTTTGGCTTTGCCCCCGGCTTTGATTTGTAAAATTCGGAATTCAAAAACTTCCCCGGCTCAATGCCGGGGAAGTAGCCGCAAGGAGGCGAATATGAACAAATACATCGGGAAAATCATCATCGTCACAAATATGCGGAAAATCCCGCGTTCGTGCGCGGAATGCGGCTACTATGACGGCATGGGAAACCGCCCCGGCGGGCGCTACAACGACGGCATTTGCACGGCGGGCGCGTCGATTTACAGTACACGCGGCATTCGGGTAACAAAAGAACGGCTGAAAAACTGCCCGCTGCACATGATCGGGAGGGATAACAATGACTGATGAATACATAAGTCGGAAACGGACGGTCGAACTGCTCAAAAGTCAAGGAAGCAGGGACTATCGCAGAGAAAAAGGCACACTTCAAGACGCGATCAAACTGCTATCAAGTAGCGTATATACGCCTTGCGTCAGCGTTTACACAGAAGAAGATTTGCGGAACGCCTATAACGACGGCTATGCTTGCGGGATGCAGCAGGGTATGCAGATTCACACAAGCAGCCCGACGAAATGACGGAGGGCGCGATGGATTTTGATTATTCCGGGCTATATGTATGTGACCCACAGAAAAACACGCTATGCAACAAACGGAATTGCGGAAACCCCTGCACGATGACCCGTTACAAGGAATTTGCAAAAGATGGAGGCGCAGATATGAACGTGCAACGTGCGATTGAAATTCTGAATCCCGCGCATCGGGAGCATTACGAAAGCATTGAGCCGGTAGAAGAAGCCTGCCGCATGGGGATTGCGGCGTTGTCGTACCGCGTTCGGAAAAAACCGGAATACCTTCCAGCGCGCCCCGCGCCCGCTTTAGCCTGCAAGCGGTGCGGCAGCGTCAAACACTTGCACAATGCAGACGGCGCGCAGAACGCATTCTGCGGGCAATGCGGACAGGCTATTGACTGGACGGATGCGGCGGAAACGGACGCATAAAAAAGCCGCCGACGTTTTCGCAGAACGTCGGCGGTGCTTGCCTCGGAAAAGACAAGGTTACTCATACCTTATATATAATATCACGTTCCGGGGCGATATGCAAGCGAAAAGCGGCGGGAAACCGCTATTTTCGGGCTTGTATGGGATAGTAACTTAACGACCACAGAGCCGCCGGAGGTAAAGGCATGAAAACAATCTATCGGGAAAAGCGCTACTACTGCGGGGAGTACCTCGACGTATATATTTTTCCTACATACCGGCAATCGAACGGACGGCGCAGCCGGAGCAAGCCGACAACCGCAGCACAGAAGAAATTAAATCAGCGCCACAGGGAAGAAAAACTTGTCAGACTGCTTCACGCGAACTTCACGCCGGATGATCTTGAAATTCACCTGACATATACCGTCCAGCCGGAAAGCGAAGAAGAAGCCGCCCGCAATGCCCGCAATTACATACGTCGCATTCAGCGGATGCGGAAGAAAGCCGGATTGCCGCCGCTGAAATACATCGTCGTGACAGAACGCGGCGGAAAGACCGGGCGTTATCATCATCACATCACGATCAACGGCGGGTTAGATCGTGACGCGGTGGAGGCGGCTTGGGGCTTGGGCTACGCGAACAGCCGCCGCCTGCAATTCACGGAAACAGGGCTTGCCGGTCTTGGACATTACATCGTCAAAAAGCCCGTCGGCAAAAAGGCTTGGAATGCGTCAAAGAATCTGATTGACCCTGACCCGAAAACACGCGACGGGCGCATTTCCGGCAGGCGGGCGGAAGAACTCGCACGGGACACGACCAACAACGCCGAATATGAAAAGCTGTACCCCGGATATTTCCTTGCGGAAGCTGGCGCATTTCATAACGACGTGAACGGCGGACGGTATATCGTCGCCCGGTTTTACCGCCGGGACGGTAAATTTATAAAGCCACAGCGAAAAACAAAAACGAATCGGAGGCGGAAAGAATGACGGTAAACGAATTTGCACAGGATGTCCACAAAAACGCCGTTGCGCACGGTTGGTATGATGCGCCTATCACGCTCCCGGAAGTCGCGGTTATGATACACGCTGAAATCTCGGAAGCCGTGGAAGAATGGCGGAGCGGAAACCCGGTTATCTACGGCACGTGCGCGTTGTCGCCGGAGAATTGCAAGTTTTCAAAAATCTGCGATAACGTCGGGCATCCTTCGGGCGCTGATACGGAGGGGAACTGCAAGCCGGAGGGCGTTGCGGTCGAACTCTGCGATGCGGTCATGCGCATCATGGATTTTCTTGCGTTCATGGGCGCAGACATTGAAGCCGTGCTTATGGCAAAGCACGAATACAACAAAGGGCGCGAATACCGGCACGGCGGGAAGCGCGCATAAGGAGGCGGGCTATGATTAACTATTTTGACGCAGCGGAAAACACGCTGCGATCACGTTCAATGCTTGAAAAGGCATTGAAAAACCTGATGCGGCGGCAGGAAAGAATCATGCGCCACAATGCGCCGTCTGGCTATCCGTCGTTAGATACGTCGAAGCCGTACACAAGCACGAAAAGTGTAAACGATGCGCTGACAGATTGCATTGAGATTGCCGAAGTTGCACGGGAGATCAACTGCACAAAAGACAAGATCGACGAAATCGACAGCGTATTGCAGCAGCTTGACCCGCAAGACGCGGAATTACTGCGCCTATGGTACATAGAGCGGAAAAGCAAAGAAGAAATTGCCGCACAGGTGAACTATGCGTCGCGCACGTCAATCTACGATTTGCGCAATAAAGCCGTTGCGGGCTTTGCTGTGCTGTACTTCGGTGCGGATGCTGGGGCGCTGCTCTGACCGCGCCGGACGCTTTTGAAAAAAGTCTGAACAGAAAGTTTCGGAAATCCGTGCTATGCTGATAGCCGTAAAGGGAGGTCGAGGAAACCTCGCCGCCGTGCGCCTTGCGCTTATGCGCAGGGCGTTCCCTTTACCCTTTTGCAAGGAGGCAGCGGAATGAAAGCATTTGCAAAAGCATTCTACGAATCGGCAGCATGGCGGCGGACGCGGGCGTACATCCTGAAACGCGACGCGGGGCTATGCGTCAGGTGCGGCGCGCCCGGTTGCATCGTCCATCACAAGACGGAATTAACGCCGCGAAACATAGATGACCCCATGATTACGCTGAACGAAGATAATCTTGAAACCGTCTGCCGGACGTGTCACGCGATCATTCACGAAGGAACGCCGCCGCTTGCAGACGGTCTTGCTTTTGATGCAGACGGAAACGTTATCGAATCCGCAATATCCCCCCCGGTGCGCCGCTGAAAATTTCCGGCGGCGTAACCGCGCTTCACCCACGTTTAGAACCGCCCCGGTCGCGCACATGAGGGGGGGGTAACGCAAAATTCAGGAGGTGGCATACATTATATGGCGGAAGAAAAAAAGACATACGAAGATATGTCAAACCCTGAAAAAATTGACGCGAAAAAGCGAAAAATTAAAAAACTTTTCCGTGATTTACCCACAGAAAAGAAGCAATTCGCGGAGGGTTTAATCAATCAATTCGCGGTCACGTCGGTTACGCTGGAACGCCTTGCCGACGCGATCAACAACGGCGATCTTATCGAAGATTTTGTGCAGGGCGCACAGAAAATGCGTCGGGAGTCCCCCGCCCTACGCGCCTATAACACGACGATCAAATCGTTTTCGACACTGACAAATCAGCTTATCAGCCTGCTGCCGGAAAAGGAAAAGAAAACGGCGGGCGATGAACTGATGCAGTTTATTACGAAGCCGAAAGCGGCGGGCAGATAATGAACTATGTGCGCGAATACTGGGGGCGGATTTCAAGCGGCGAGATCGTCACAAGCCGCCGCGTCAAAGCTGTTTACGGGCGGCTGATGCAGGAAATGGACGCGCCCCCGGATGATTCGGCGTATTATTTCGACGAAGAAACCGGGGAACGCCCGATTTTGTTCATTGAGCAATTCTGCAAGCAGTCACAGGGTACACTCGGCGCGGCGTTGAAGCTGGAATTATTTCAAAAGGCGTTCATTCAGACGCTATTCGGTTGGCTTGAAAAAGACACGGGATACCGGCGCTTCCGCGAAACGCTGCTTTTGGTCGCCCGAAAGAACGGAAAAACGACGCTGCTTGCGGCTATCGCGCTGTATCTGCTTGTCGCGGACTATGAGGGCGCGGCGGAAATCTATTCCGTAGCGACGAAAAAAGATCAGGCAAAAAAGACGCTAACCGAAGCCGTCAACATGGTCAAGCAGTCGCCGGAACTGCGCGCGATCATCAAAAAGCGCCGGAACGATATTTACTTTCCGGCGACGGCATCCATCTTTGAAGCCCTCGCGTCGGATTCCAACACGCTTGACGGTCTAAACTCCCACGCGGTTATCATCGACGAATTGCACGCCATTCGTGACCGCAATTTGTACGAAGTTATGAAGCAATCGACCTCCAGCCGCCGACAGCCCATCGTGATTATGATTACCACATCCGGCACGGTACGCGAATCCGTGTTTGATAACATTTACGAATTGGCGTGCAACATAGCCGACGGCAAGATAACGGAAGATACGTTTTTGCCGGTGCTGTATGAACTGGATGACCGTGCCGAATGGACAGACCCGCAAGCGTGGATAAAGGCGAATCCGGGACTCGGAACGATCAAGCGTTATTCTACACTGGCATCATTCGTCGAGCGGGCAAAGAAGAATCCGGAAGATTTACCCGGCGTTCTCTGCAAGGATTTCAACGTAAAATCCGTGACAGCGGCGGCGTGGTTAAGCTACGACGAAGTAAAGAGCGACGCGACGTTCACGATGCAGGACGTGTATAACACGTACGCAATCGGCGGTTGTGACCTATCCGCGACAACTGACTTGACGTGCGCGACGCTCCTGATTCGCAAATCCGGGGATGACCCGCAAATTTACGTTTTACAGCATTACTTTTTACCGGCGAAGAAGCTGGAAATGCTGGACGAACACAACACGCAGGAAGCGCCCTATAAAACATGGGCTGACCGTGGTTTGCTGACGGTATGCGACGGCGTGCGCGTGGACTATTCCGATGTTACGGCGTGGTTCTGCCAGATGCGCGACGAATACAAGATCGACACGTACAAAGTCGGATATGACCGCGCCCTCGCGGGTTACTGGGTCGATGAAATGACCTCCAACGGCTTTGAAATGGTCGCCGTTGCGCAGGGTCCGTTTACATGGTCGCAGCCGATGCGCGAAATGGGCGCAGCATTCGCAGACAAAAAAGTGAATTACAACAAAAATCCCGTTTTGCTTTGGTGTCTGACGAACACGGCAGTCAAGAAAAGCGGGGTCAATAATATCCAGCCCGTAAAGATTTCCGACAAGCGCCGCATTGACGGCGCGGTTTCGCTCCTGAATGCGTGGGTCATCTATGTGCGGGATTTCGAGGACTATATGTATTTGGTGGGGTGACAACATGGCAGAAAAACGAGGGCTATTTCAGTCGATCTTCGGGAAGAAGCAGCAAAGCGACAAGGATTTTTATGCGTACAAGCTGCTTAGTTCGTGGGAATCGACCTTTTCGTCGTATTCCGGCAATATGTGGGATATTAACACGGTTCGTTCCGCCGTGGACGCATTCGCCCGCCGCGCATCGACCGCGCAGCCGCGCCACGTCCGGCAGTCCCCGGAAACGACGGTATCCGTCAATGACTACGTTGACCGCATCTTGCAGTATCAGCCGAATCCGTACATGACGGCGGCTGATTTTTATTACAAGCTGGCGGCACAATACAAGATCTACAACAACGCCGTCGCATATCCCGTCTTTGACAGTCAACGGCGGCTTGTGGCGATCTATCCCATCAACGCGCAGTATTTTGAACTGCTTGAATATATGGGAACGCTGTATTGCCGGTTCAAATTCGCAACGGGCGCGTCGTATATCTGCGAGTATTCCCGCATTATCCACATCCGCAGACATTTCCTCGAAAACGATATTTTCGGGGATGACAACCGCCCGCTGAATCCTGTTTTGAAAACGGCGAACACGTTCAATCAGTCTATGTCGAAGTTTGCCGAACTCGTCGCCGTCATTCGCGGCATCCTGAAAGTTTCAAACGCCGTGAAAAATGAGGATTTGAACCGCCGCCGTGACGATTTCGTACGGGACAATTTGCGCATGGAGAACAACGGCGCGGGCATCGTGGTCACGGATTCCAAGTATGACTATACGCCGCTGAACGACAAGACAACGCCGATTCCGGCAAATCAGCTTGAATACATCAAGACAGAAATTTATGACTACCTCGGCGTTTCAAAAGAGATCGTCGAAAACACGGCTACCCCGCAGCAGGAACAGGCTTTTTACAGCGGCGAAATCGCGCCGTTCTTCCGCAAGCTAACGCAGGCGTTCACGAACGTGCTGTTTACAGAACGGGAGATCGGACACGGCAACCGCATCATTTTCGCCGCAAATTCCGTGCAGTTTGCAACGCTGCCCGAAAAGGTGACGGCGGCGAAATTCCTGACGGAGATCGGCGCGGCGACGCTTGACCAGATTTTGACAATGTTCGATATGCCGACAATCGGCGGCGAAGAAGGTGCGCGCCGCGTCCAGACGTTGAACATGGTAAATGCAAAACTTGCCGACAAGTATCAGACGGGCGCAGACAGCGAAACGCCGCCGGATGACCCGAAGAACGAAAAAGACCCGCCGCCCGCAGAGCCGGACGGCGCAGAAGCGAAGGAGGCTTGACGTTATGGGTATGAAACAAGGGCGCGAATACCGCGCCGTGCAGGATTTTTCCCTCGTTCCACGCGCAGAAGAAAAGGACGAATACCGCGTGCGCGGTACGGCGGTCGTGTTTGATACGCCGACGGTTCTTTTTGAATACGACGGCGTGAAGTATTCCGAGGTCATTGACCGCAACGCATTTGACGAATGCGATATGTCCGACGTGATTTTTAACTACAATCACGGCGGCAAGGTGGTCGCCCGTCTGCGCAATAAAACGCTTACGCTGACCATCGACGAACGCGGCTTGCACATGGAAGCCGACCTCGGCGGCACACAGGCGGGGCGCGAACTGTATGAGGAAATCGACGGCGGGTATGTCGATAAAATGTCCTTTTCCTTTTCTGTGCGCGAATCCAAGTATGACAGCGTAACGCATACCCGCACGATCACAAAGGTCAAGAAGCTATACGACGTGTCGGCGGTGGATATTCCCGCGTACAAAGACACAGAAATTTCCGCGCGCAGTTTCTTTGAAGTGGAGCATTCAAAGGAACTGGCGGCTTTGGAGCAAGCCGCGCGCAGGAAACGTCTGATAGCTTTGACATACTGAAAACCCACATTTTTTGAATTTATGGAGGTAAAAACATGAACATTGAGAAAAGACGCGCCGAAATCGCCGCGCGCAAGGCTGAAATCCGCAAGCTGCTTACCGATGACAAGAACGCCGACATTGACGCGCTGGAAAAGGAACTGCGCGAACTGAATGAGGAAGATGCAGGACTCGAAAAGCGTCAGGCAATCGAACGTATGCTGAATTCCGGCTCGGCTATGGGCAATCCCATCGAAAACCCCGTCGCTGCCCGCAGCCTGCCCGTAGAGGATACGGAAAAGCTGTATCGTTCCGCATGGCTGAAAACCTTGCAGGGCAAGTCCCTGACGGACGATGAAAAGCGCGTTTACGAACAGCGCGCGTATTCGACCGCTGCAAATTCCGCGCTGCCCATCATCCCGGAAACGACCGCGAATCAGATCATCAAGAAAATGTACGAGGTCGCCCCGATTTTGCAGCGCTGCAAAATCTTCCACGTCCCCGGCAATTTCAAATTCGCCGTCGAAGGCACGAACAGTGACGCGGCGCTTCACACGGAGAACGCAAGCATTACCGCCGCCTCCGACAGCCTGACTTCCGTTTCCCTGACGGGCTACGAAATCGTCAAGCTGGTCAAGGCATCCCGCGCATCTTCCGAAATGGCGCTGTCCGCGTTTGAAAGCTACATTGTCGAAGTGATTGCCGAATCCATCGCCCGCAAGATTGAAAATTACATCTTCACGGGTACGGGCAGCGATCAGCCGGGCGGCGTGAAGGTCGCGGGCAAGGGTACAAGCGGCGCGTACACGGACGGCACAGATCAGGTGACAGTTGCAAAAACGGCATCCCTGACAGAAGAAAATGTAGTTTCGCTTTACGGTATGCTTGCGTCCGGCTATGAGCGAAATGCCGTCTGGTGCATGAACAAGGCGACGTTCTTTACTGATTTCTTCCCGCTGATGAACAAGTCGAAGAACAACCTCATCGAATTCGCAGGCGGCAAGTATTACATCATGGGCGCGGAGGTCTACTTCACTGGTTCACTTGCGGCACATGAAGCGTACTACGGCGATTTCGAGTACATCATCGGCAACTATTCGCAGGACATTACGGTTGTTCGCTCTGAACATTCCGGGCTTGCGACCAACAGTATTGACTACCTCGGCGCGTGCGTCTTTGACTGCAAGCCGGTCGCCGGACTCGGCGCATTCGTGCATCTTACGAAAGCCACGGCGTAACGCGGAGGGCTGAACATGGCAGTTAGCAGCGAATATGTCGCGGCTATCCGTCAACGTTTGCGGCTGACAACCGACGATTTCGACAATGAAATTACCGACCTCATCAACGCCGCCCGCGCAGACCTTGCGCTCGGCGGCGTTGTTGAGGAAAAAGCGAACGACGAAACTGACCCGCTGATTCTGAAAGCGGTCGAAACGTACGTAAAGGCTGAATTCGGGCTTGACAACGATGATGCGGAGCGATACCGCGCATCGTACAAAGAGCAGCGGAACGGTCTGACGCTATCGGATAAATACATTGTCGCGGAAGGAGGTTAGCCCGTGTATTGGCGCGATGTCGTGATACTCCGCGCCGTAGTCACGGACACGGACGCGGACGGATACCCGGCGGAAGTCGTGAAGGAAACGCGCGTTTTCGCGGACGTGCAATCCGTCAAGCGCACGGAATTCTACGCCGCAAAGCAGATCGGCATTGATCTTGCAATAACCGTGAAAGTCCGATACGGCGATTATGGCAATCAGGAACGTTTGCTGTTCAGCGGCAAGGAATACAAGGTCGAGCGGGCATACACGGACGCGCGCGAATTCTACACGCTGGAATGCTCTGAGTTCAAGGAGGCAAGCGCATGAATGTCAACGAAACGCTGAAAACGATGTTTTCCGACCTCCTGCCGGTCGCCGCTGATACCTACAAGGGCAAAGCGACGGAATACATCGTTTTCAACTATACGGCTATCCCGGAAGATTTCGGGGACGATGATGCGCAACACTGGCGCTATCTGACGCAGGTGCATTTATACGCGCCGCATGAAAAGAATTCGCTTGCGTACCGGCGGGAGATCACGCGGCGGCTTGTCGCCGGGGGCTTTACGCGCCCGACGATCACGCCCGCCTCCGATGAAACCGGGCAGCATTACGTTTTTGAATGCGAGATTTCCGGGGGCGTTGACGATGGCTGAATTATCGACACAGGGGCTTGACGGTCTGATTGACGATATGACGGCGCTTATGGAACTGCCAGACGAAACCGTTTTGGAAATGCTGACGGCGGAGGCGGAAGTGGTCGCCGCCGCGCAGCAGTCCGAAGCGCAGAGCATGGGCGTATATGCGACCGGCAAAACGGCGGGCAGTATTTCATACGACAAAAAATTGAAGGTCAAGGGCGCAAGCCGCGCAATCTACGTTTCACCGAAAGGGACGCGCAGCGACGGAAACAAGCGCCGCAACGCCGAGGTCGCATTCGTCAACGAATACGGCAAGGCTGGACAACCCGCCCGCCCATTCATCAACACAGCAAACGAAAAATCGGCAGACGCAGCCGTTGAAGCGGCAGCGGGTGTCTATGACAAGTATTTGAAATCCAAGAATCTTTAGGAGGTTACATTATGGCACAGTTTGGAGCAAAACGCCCTGTTTTTGCGCCCATCAAGACCACGCCTGACGGTGCATTGCCGACGTATGATTACGAGAAGAAAGTCACAATCGGCAAGCTGGTCAAGGCGGATTTGACCGTTACGAACGCTTCCGGCGAACTGTACGGCGACGATGCGCTTGCGGAAAAAGTCGATATGTTCGCGTCCGGCTCTCTGGCGCTGGAAACGGATGACAAGACCGACGAAGTACAAACCGCCCTGCATGGTGCGACGAAGGACGTGGAAAGCGGCGAAGTCACGGACTCCGACGGCGACGTAGCCCCGCGCGGCGGTCTTGTGTATTACAAGGTCATCATGCGCAAGGGTATCCGCTATTTCAAGGGCATCTTCCATCCCGAAACAAAGGCAATCCTCGGCAACGACAGCGCCGCAACAAAGGGCTCGTCTATCACGTTCGGCACGTCCAACACGACGTTTACAATCTTCCGCTGCAATTCCGGCGCATGGCGCATTACGAAGGAATTCACAGGTGACGGCGCGGAAGCGAATTGTATTGCGTGGTGCGATACGAAACTCGGCAAATCGGCAACGGGTGGCGGCGGTTAAACAATCAGCAGAGCGGGCGCGCGGGTCAATTCCGCCGCCCGCTTTGGCGCTATGGAGGTAAAGACAATGAAAGCGGCAAAAATCACGGTTGCGGGTACAACGTATTTCCTCGTCATGGACGGCGAAGCGATGTTTACCATCCGCGACATTTACGGCGGCACGCGCCTGATGCTGGAAAAGATGGAACAGGACACGCGCGAAGGTTTCCTTGAAACGTGCAACGCCGCCGCTATCCTTGCAGAGCGCGGCGAACTCGTCCGCCGCCGGTTGGGATATGAGCCGGGGCGCATCCCGGAACGCGACGATTTCGCGCTTTTGACGCAGCCGTATGAAATCGTCCCGCTGAAACGTGCGATTGCGAACGCAATCAAACTCGGTTACGGGCGCGAGATCACAGCCCCCGGCGACGATGAAGTTGACGAAGGGCTTGAAGAATTGAATCAAAAAAAAACAAGATTCGCCGCGCGGACTATTACAGAATAGCCGTTTTGTGCGGCATTTCCCCGGCTGATGCGCTGTTTATGCCGCCGGGGGAAGTATTTGACTTGTGGGAACTGTACCTTATCGCACACGGTAAAGGCAACAACGGGGAGGGTAACTGATGGCAACGCGCACAATATCAACGAAATTGCAGCTTGACGGCGAAGCCGAATACCGCGCGTCGCTAAAAAATATCAATTCCGAACTCGGCACGCTGAAAAGTGAACTGAAATTGACAGAATCGCAGTTTGCGGGACATTTGAACAGCTACGCGGCGTTGTCTGCAAAGGGCGAAACCCTCGCGGGTATGTATGACCAGCAGGAAAAGAAACTTGCCGCGATCAACAAAATTCTGTCAGAAGCAAAAGACGCGCAAAGCAAATTCGGGAACGAAGTCCAGAGCGCGAAAGACAAAATTGCAAAAACCGAAGCCGCCCTGAATGCGCTTGCGGATGCGGAGGGGGACACTTCCGAACAGCAGGCAAAATTGACGGCGGAACTCGAAGAATATAAGACGGAACTTGCGACCGCCGAAGCGAATCAGCAGAAAGCGACGGAAGCCGTCAACAAATATCAGACGCAGGCAAACAGCGCCGAAGCCGAATTGAATAAACTCGGCAATGAGATCGACGAAAACAACAAGTGCATGGACGAAGCTGCAAAATCATCCGACAAATGCGCTGATTCCGTCGATAAATACAGCGGCAAGGTCAAGAAAGCCGACGAAGATACGGAGAAGTTTTCCGAAAAGCTGAAAACCGGGCTTGTCGCCGGTGCGACGGCGGCAGCGGCGGCGTTTGCGGCGATCAGCGCGGCGGCGGTCAAGCTGGGCGTTGAAGTTGTGACCGCGTATGCGGATTATGAACAGCTTGTCGGCGGCGTGGAAACGCTTTTTCAGGACAGCAGCGGCAAAGTCTTAGACTACGCGAACAACGCCTACAAAACGGCGGGTCTGTCTGCAAATGAATACATGGAAACCGTGACCAGCTTTTCCGCAAGTTTGTTATCCAGCCTCGGCGGGGACACAGAAAAAGCCGCAGACTACGCGGATAAAGCGATTACGGATATGTCAGACAACGCAAACAAAATGGGGTCTGACATGGACAGCATTATGAACGCCTACAAAGGATTTTCAAAGCAGACGTTCACAATGCTTGATAACTTGAAGCTGGGCTACGGCGGCACAAAAGAGGAAATGCAACGGTTGCTTGATGACGCGGAAAAGATTTCCGGCATCAAGTACGATATTTCCAGCTACGCCGACATTGTAGATGCTATTCACGTCATCCAGACGGAAATGGGCATTACGGGAACGACGGCGAAAGAAGCGGAAGAAACGATTTCCGGCTCTATTGGAATGCTGAAAACGTCGTTTCAAAACCTCATTACCGGCATGGGCGACGCGGATGCAAATATTGACCAACTGTGCGATAACGTCGTAAATTCGTTCAAATCCGTCGTAAAGAATATTTCTCCCGTCATTCAGAATCTTGCAAAGACGATTCCGAATGCAATGGAGGGGATTCTGGACGCGATCAGCCCGCTAATTCCTGAATTTCTGGAACTCGGCGTGAATCTGTTTGAAGCCCTGTTAAACGGTATCATAGATATGCTGCCGGAATTGAGCAGCACGGCGGCGGAACTGATTACGACGCTGATTACGGGCATCGTGGAGGCGCTGCCGCTTGTAGTCGAAGCGGCGGCGCAATTATTGACCGCGCTTGTTGAGGGTATCGGGGCGGCGCTGCCGACGCTGATTCCGGCGGCGGTGGAAGCCGTCACGCAGCTTGTGCAATCCCTGATTGACAACATTCCGCTGCTTATTGAAGCGGCGTTGCAGCTTGTCACAGGGCTTGCGGAGGGCATCATTGAAGCGATTCCCGTATTGCTGGAGGCGCTGCCGGAACTGATTGAAAGCCTGATTTCGGCGTTGCTTGAAGCCGTCCCGCAGATCATCGAAACGGGCGTGACGCTTCTGACCGCCCTCGTCACTAACCTTCCGGCGATCATTCAGACGATCATTGCGGTACTGCCGCAGATCATCACAAGCGTCATTCAAACGCTTTTGACGCATTTGCCGGAGATCATTGACGCGGGTTTCAAGCTGCTTACGGCGCTGATTGACAATCTGCCGGAAATCATTTTGACCATTGTCGAAGCGCTTCCGGAAATCATTTCTGCAATCGTAAAGGCTTTGACAGACAATATACCGCTTATCGTAGAAACCGGCGTGAAGCTGCTCACGTCCCTGATTACGAATCTTCCGCAGATCATCGCGGAAATCGTGCGGGCAATGCCGGAAATCATTACCGGCATTGTCAATGCGCTGTCCGAGGGCATTTCACAGGTCACGGAAGTCGGCGCAAACCTTGTGCGCGGCTTGTGGAACGGCATTCAGTCCCTTGCCGGTTGGCTTTGGGATCAGGTTAGTAGTTGGATTTCCGGCATTTGGGACGGAATCAAAGATTTCTTCGGAATCGCATCCCCGTCAAAACAGATGGCATGGGTGGGGTCTATGCTTGTCGAGGGTCTTGCGGGCGCAATCGACAAAGACGGCGAAAAAGCCGTTGCAGCCGTTGACGATATGGCGGCGGGCATGATTGCGGAAGTCGAGTCCGAAATGGCAAAGGTCAACGCTTCCCTCGCGGATGGCATCGGGGACATTGAAACGGGCTTTACCGCGCGGGCGACCATTCAGGAGGTCGCCGCGTCTATTCCGGCATCCCTGAACGCTGGACGCATGGGAGCGGGCGCGACCGCAGGCGGCGAAACGACCGTTACAAATCATTTCCACATTGCGGCGCTGCAAGTGCGGGAAGAAGCCGACGTGAAGAAGGTTGCAAAGGAACTCTACAATATGCAGAAAACGAAAACGCGCAGCAAGGGGGTCGTTACGTAATGATTGGATTTACATTCAACAACGTACACAGCCGGGACATGGGCGTAGTATTCAAGTCCGATGACAGGACGCTGCTTCCGGCAAAACGAATCACACAATACAAGATTCCGGGCAAATCCGGCACGTATGACATTGCGGACGGCTACGACAACCGGCAGATTTCATGCACAGTCGCTTTTGTTGGAGCGGGCAACGCATACGCGGGCGTTCGGCAGACGGCACGCGCCGTCGCGGAATGGCTCTCCGGCGACGGTCTGCTTATTTTCGATGACGAACCAGAAAAGGCGTACAGCGCAAAGGTCATTGACGGCATCGGCATTGAACAGATTGCCGTTACCGGGCATTGCAGCGTTACGTTTTTGTGCGAGCCGTTCGCGGAATCCATCGGCTACAACCAGAAAGCCGTGCAGTCCGTTTCCCTGCCGGATACGGTCACGATTAACGTAAAAGGCACGCAGGAAACCGACGGGCTGATTTACATTACAGCGCGCGGCACAATTACGAATTTGACCGTTACACGGTTAAAGGTGAATTAAAGAACGGAGGTATTTCAACATGAGCGCATTATCAAACGTCCACGCGACAAGTCTACTGAACACATCCTTGCGCAGCGGAACGTACTACCTTGCATTGTTTCTGACTGACCCGACGGCAAGCGGAAACGGCACGGAAGTCAGCGGCGGCGGATACGCCCGCAAGATCATCACGTTCGGCACGCCGTCGCTTGTGTCCGGCAAAGAACAGGTCACAAACAGCGCTGCCGTCGATTTCGGCACGATGACCGCAGACCTCGGCACGGTCGCGTATTGGGGCATCTACGATGCACAGTCAAGCGGCAATCTGCTTTGGTACGGCTCGTTTTCGCGCAGCAAGAATGTGTTGAGCGGCGACGCAATCACGGTTTCGACGGGGGCAATCGTCTGTACGCTGTCATAAGGGGGCAAGACCATGTTTAACCGCTCTGCATACAACAGAACATCGTTTAACCGTTCATCGTCCATCGTCTTTGAATGGCTTGCGACGGCGAACGCGGAAACGGATGCGTCAGCGGCGGTCAAGATCATCCGGCATTTGAACGGAGCGGTCGAAGCGGTTGCAGAAGCGCGCGGCGTGATTATCCGCGTCGTGCTGCCGTCTGCCATTGCAGAAGCAGAATCATCCAGCGTGGGTGATTACATCCGCATACTGTTCTTTGACGCGATGGCGGAAGCCGTAGCGACGGCGACCGCAACAGGCGTTTCAACGTACGGTTCGATTACGATGCAATTCCCCGGTCTGACCATGACAGCCGGTGACGAACTGATTATTGACACAGGACACATGACGATCACACTGAACGGTGCGAATGTCATTGACCTTCTGAGCGATGACAGCGAATTTTTCAAGCTGAAACCGGGCGAAAACGACATTATCGTAGAGGGCGGCACGACGGCGGACATTAAAGTTTTGTGGAAAGACAGGTGGCTATAATGAAAGTCCCACAGATTTTTGACCGCAATATGAAGCGCCTTGCGTTCCTTGACAACGCCGTTTCCGTCGGCTATTCGCTGGAAATCAATTCGTTATGGACGGCGACGTTTACGCTTCCGGCGGACGATGACAAGAACGCCTATTGCCAGCCGTTGAATTTCGTTGAAATCTTTGACGGCGACGAAAGAATTGACCTGTTTCGCATCATCGGGGAAGATTTGGAGCGCAGCAACGGCGCGACGCGGTTCTATGACTGCGAACACGTCCTTGCTACGCTCCTGTCCGACGTGCTGTTTCAGTACCATCAATACGGCGGGGGCGGCATCAAGACCGCCGACGTGCTGAACTACGTGCTTGCGCGGCAGACAACGCGCAACTGGGTTTTGGGCGATTGCGATTTCAAGCGGTATTTCGAGTACAACTGGGAAAATTCAACGCTGCTTGCGGCGCTGTTCGCCGTGCCGGAATGCTTTGACAGCGAATATATGTGGACATGGGACACGACTGTTTACCCGTGGACGATTTCGCTTGTAACGCCGTCGGACGCGATGAAAAGCGAAGTCCGATACGCGAAGAACATGACCTCGATGAAAAAGACTGTGGACGCATCCGGCATCGCAAACCGCATTTATGCCCTCGGTTACGGCGAGGGCGTGAATCAGTTGACCATTGCGGGCGTGAACGGCGGCAAGCCGTATGTCGAGGATGCAATGAGCATTCAGCAGTACGGGCTATGTTCGACCATCCTTGTAGACAGCCGGTATGAAGTCGCGGAAAACCTCAAGGGCTACGCGGAACAGATGCTTGCAGAACTGAAAAACCCATATGTCAGCTATGAAATCGGCGCAATCGACCTTCACAGGCTGACCGGCGACACGTTTTCAAAATTCCGCCCCGGCGAGATCGTCCGCGTCGTGGATGAAGCCGACGGCATCAACCTCCGCACGCGCATTGTCAGCGTGGAGAAAAGCGACGCGCAGGGCGACCCCGGAAGCGTGACCGTGACCATAGCCAACAAGTCAAAGGACATTGCGGGCAGCATTTCGGAACTGCAAAACCGCGCCCTCATCAACGAAACGTATGCGCAGGGCGCGACGAATCAGCAGATTTACAATTTCACGGACAACGCCGACGCAACGCATCCGGCGACGCTGAAACTGTATATTTCTGATTCCGTCGTGCGTATCAACAAAATGCTGTTAAACATCCAGTTTGAAGCATTCCGCGCGTATGAAAAAGCAATCGGCGGCGGTGGCGGGCAGACAACCTCCAGCGGCGGCGGACAAACAACGTCATCCGGCGGCGGTTCGACCACATCCAGCGGCGGCGGGTCTACAACCTCGTCCGGCGGCGGAACAACGTCATCGTCAACAAGCCTGCGAAGCAGCAACACAATCAATTCTTCGGATAATGGCGGCAGCGGCGGCGAAAATCACAATCACGGTCTTGCGCGCGGCGACCGCCTTGCGCTGATAGACTACAACAACAATATCATCGGCGGCGTGAATTTCGTGCCGTCCGGCGCGCATACGCATCCGGGGCATACGCATACCGTCGGTTCGCACACGCATAGCGTCAGCGCGCATACGCATAGAGTCAGCGCCCATACGCACACGGTAAAGGCGCACACGCACACGGTTCAAGATCATACACACAAAATCGAATTCGGCATCTATGAGGGCGCGCGGGCATCTTCGGCAACGATCAAGGTTGACGGCGTGGAAATCCCTGCCCCGGCATCGTATGACAATCTGGATATTGTCGAGTACCTGAAAACGGACGGCAGCGGCAAGATTCAGCGCAACGCATGGCATACGATTCAGATTTTACCGAATTCCATGAGCCGCATTGTCGGCGCGGTATTCATGCAGACGTTCTGCAATTCGCGCGGCGGCGGCGATTACTAAAACGGGAGGTTACGCAATGGCAGAACTTGCAAAAATGTACCCGCCACAGGCGAACACGCCGGAAACGTCCCTGTCCGGCGCGCTGACGGCAGCGGGAACGACCGTAAACGTCGTTGACGGGACAATGCTGCCGGATGCGCCGAACTTGCTGACAATCGGCGCGGACGGGTCTACGGCGGAAACTGTGCTGATGACCGAAAAGAGCGGGAACGTGCTGACCGTTGTACGCGGGCAGGACGGCACGACCGCGCGGGCGTGGTCTGCGGGCGACGTTATCGGCAGATATTTCACGGCGGCAGATCAGAAAGCAATGCAGGACAACATTACAGCCCTGAACAACGGAAAAACGGAAAAGGTCACATCCCCGACGGATGGCAACCTCGTCGCATTTGACGGCACGACCGGCAAGCAGAAAGACAGCGGCAAAAAGCCGGGAGATTTCGCCGCTGCCAGCCACACGCACAGCGGGTACGTCGAAAAGGTTTCGTCCCCGGTTTCCGGCAACCTCGTCGCGTTCGACGGCGCGACCGGCAAGCAGAAGGACAGCGGCAAAAAGCCGGGAGATTTCGCCGCTGCCAGCCATTCACACAGCGGATATGCGCAGGCGCTTATTTTCCAGAATGTCAGCGTTGCAGCGTCCGCGTGGAGAAGCGACAGCACTTATGCAGCGTACCCGTACGCGGCGACACTGACGCTGACGGGCGTGACCGCAAGCCACGTGCCGGAGGTCACGTTCGGGGCAGCGGAAGCCGCATCCGGCATCTACGCGCCCGTCGCGCTGTCCGGCAGCGGAACGGTCAAAATCTACGCCGCGTCGAAACCGGCGGCGGCGATCACGCTGCAATCTATTTTGTGCATTAAGGCGGTGTAAAACATGATCGGAAAAACAAACGCATTATCGGCGGCGGGGGTGGAATTATCCCTCGTCGTTTCTGTTACATCCGGTGCGGCAGTAACCGCGACGAAAAGCGGCAAGACCGTCACAGGCACGGCGGCGGGCGGCTCTTGTGTTCTGAAACTGCCGGAGGCGGGTACGTGGAGCGTGTCGGCAACGCTAAACGGACAGACTTCCAACACGCAGAGCGTGTCCGTAAAAGACAGCTACGCCGTGTCCCTGACGTTCTTTAGCGCGACGATCTCGGTAACGGTCGATTCCGGCGCATCCGTCGCGTTGAAAAAGGACGGCGTAACAGTCCAGACAAAGACCAGCACGGGGACGGCGGTATTTACCGTAACGGAAACCGGCACATATACAATCGTCGCCACAAAGAGCGGGCAGAGCGTCAGCGGCACAGTCAACGTCGTATCCAGCACGACCACGTACGCGCTGACCCTCTCTTTTGTTTCGTCTACGCTGAATAATAACGAATGGCGCGTCATCAAGTCCGTATCTGATGCAGGACAGGGCGCGTCCTATTGGAGCATTGGCGACCGCAAGGCGGTCACGCTGAACGGCACAGTCGGCGCGTTGACATTATCCAACGTCACAACGTATGTGTTCATCATCGGATTCAATCACAATTCCGGCGTCGAAGGAACAAACCGCATTCATTTCCAGTTAGGCAAAACGGCGCTGTCCGGCGGCACGGACGTTGCGCTATGCGACAGCCATTACAACAATACCGGCGGCGGATTCCGCATGAATACCGGCAACTCAAACTCCGGCGGTTGGGAATCATCAAATATGCGAACGGCAATTTGCGGTACAAGCCTGTCAAGCTATTCCGGCACGATCATTGCGGTCATCCCGGCAGCGCTCCGCGCGGTGCTGAAATCCGTGACGAAGTACACAAACAACACAGGCAACAGCAGCGCCGCAAGCGCGGTGACGGCGACCACAGATTACTTTTTCCTGTTATCGGAATACGAAGTATTCGGGTCTACCACTTACGCAAACAGCAACGAAGCCAGCAAACAGGCGCAGTATTCGTATTACAGCGCCGGAAACAGCAAGGTCAAATACAATCACAGCGCGACAAGCACAGCCGTTGGTTGGTGGCTCCGTTCCCCGCGTGCCAGCGATTCCGCGCTTTTCGTGCGTGTGTATACTGACGGCACGGTCGCCAGCTTCAACGCGCACTACTCGTTTGGCTTTGCCCCCGGCTTTTGTGTATAATTCGGAATTCAAGCCTTGCGCCCTCAATGGGCGCACAGGCGGCAGGAGGTCACGAAATGTCAGTACCGAAGTCACGACGCGGAGAAAGCCCGGCGGAGTATATCAACCTCGCCCGCGAAATCTACGTTTTCACGTACAACCGCGTCAGAATCTTACCGAAAAGCTACACGTTCTATTTCTCGCTGCCGCTTTACAATGCGGCGCGCGAGGCGTACCGGCTTATCAAGACGGCAAATCTGATTTACATTCACAACGACGCAGACAAGCAGAACCGCAAGGAATTGTACGAACGGGCGCAAGGCTATTACAATTCCATGCTGGACGTGCTTGACCTTGCGTATATGAATGTCAACCATGAAAAATTGCCGTCGAACGTCCTGAAAGAATGGGTCAAGCTGATAACCGACGAACTCGCACAAATATCAAAGATCAAGCGGAGCGACAAAGCGCGATAGCGCGCCGCCCTGCATGATTTGGGTTATATTCCGTACAGCCGTTAATTGGTGGCTCCGTTCCCCGAATGCCAGCAATTCCACGAATTTCGTGAATGTGAATACTGACGGCACGGTCAACAACAACAACGCGAACTACTCGAATGGCTTTGCCCCCGGATTTTGTATGGACATAGGGCAGACCGATTAGCCGACAGGCAAAAGCAGTCCCTATACAAAAGGGGAATATAACCCCTCTGACGGCATCCGCCGCCGGACAAACATATACCACGATACGGAAAGCCGGACGCTACTTGCATGGGCGCAGGGCGCGCGTTCCCCGCGTTTTCATGGCTACGCCGTTACGCATTTTAGACAGCGCGACAAGAAAGAAATGTACGAGGTATCATTTTCCCATGAACAGCACAGAAAGGCACGAAGCGCGGTATCAGCGGCGCAAAGCCGCGCGCATAGAGAAGAAAGCAAAAGCGTTGAAAGAATTCGGGGATTTCGGCGCGGTGTTTTCTTTTGACCATCTTTACGCATCATACCGCGCGTCTATCAAGGGCGTTGGGTGGAAAGCAAGCACACAGCGTTATAAATCGTCCGCCCTCGCCCACATCGCAAAGACACAGGAAGAATTGCTGACCGGAAAATATCGGTCGCGTGGATTTTACGAATTTGATCTTGTAGAACGGGGCAAGCCGCGCCACATCCGAAGCGTTCACATTTCCGAACGTGTTGTGCAGCGCTGCTTATGCGATTACTGCCTCGTCCCTGCATTATCAAAGTCGTTTATCTACGACAATGGCGCAAGCCTGCCCGGAAAAGGCTATGACTTCGCCGTATCCCGCGTGACGCGGTTTCTTGCAGATCATTACCGCCGGTACGGAAACGAGGGCTATGCCCTGATTTTCGATTTCTCAAAGTATTTTGACACAGCGCATCACGAACCGATATTTGAACAATTCCGGCGCAGCGGAATCGACGGAAACCTCGTCCGCTTGTCGGAATATTTTATTTCCAACTTCGGGGACGTGGGGTTAGGGCTTGGCAGTCAGGTTTCACAGATTGCCGCGCTTGCCTTGCCGAACAAGATCGACCATTTCATAAAAGACGTTCTGCGCATGAAACAGTACGTCCGATACATGGATGACGGTTGCATTATCGACCGTTCAAAGAAGCGGCTCGAAAACTGCCTGCATCATTTGCGGCGGCTCTGCGCCGCGCACGGCATCCGCCTGAACGAAAAGAAAACACAGATCATCAAATTGACGCGCGGATTCTCTTTTGTAAAAGTCCGTTTCCGATACGGAAGAACCGGCAAGATCGTCCGCAAAGCGACGTATCAGGGCGTTCGGCACATGATGCAGAAATTGAAGATTTCCCGAAGATGGGTAGACCGGGGCAGGATGGCAGCGGCGGATGTAGCAGCTTCCGTCACATCATGGCTCGGTCACATGAGAAGATTTCACTCCTACTTTGCCGTACAAAAGGTATTGCGGCAGTACAATCAACTGTTTCCGGGAGGTACGTATGGACTACATCACTTACAAACGGTATAAGGGCAGCGGAATCGGCGGCTATTTCAACATTCGCCACGGAACAAAGGTAACGGAAAACGGCGGATTCCTTCACGCCCCGGACGGGCGCGGTATCTGCGCCGTGACCAGCGAGGACGGCTGGGAACATTTCAGACCAGACACGCCGGAGGGCGCATACCGGCAAAAGCTGCTTGACAAGCTGTACCGATTCTATATCAGCGGCAAGGGCGATGCGGCGGCGGATTTTACCGCCGAACGCTTCCCGGACGCTGATAATTATTACTGGAAAAACCTCTTGCGCACAATGCCCACGCCGAAGCTGACGGCGTTTTATTCTGCGCGGCTCGGACAGCCGCCGAAAATGGAGGGATAACGTATGTATCAGATCAAACAGAACGGCAGCGTCATCGGTTATTCGGATGACGTTATTTTTGTCAGCCTGCATGAAAACGGGTGCTATGTCCCGTGTGAGCGGGCGCAGGCAGGCGGCTTTTGTGTGAAAGTCCCGGTTGACTACACAGAAGAAAACGGGGAAACGAAAACACGCCTTGAAGATTTCGTGTATAAGTTTTCTGACGATGATCTACTCGGCATCGAACCGACGGCGACCGTGGAGCAATTCAGCGGCGCGTTGATGATTGCCGAAGCAGATAAAGTCGTTGACATTCTGGTAGGAGGTGCGGACGAATGATTACTGTCCAGCGGGCGCGGGAACTGCGCGCAATGATCGAAAAGGCGGCGGGCGCGGGACTTGACAACAAAGACGGTTCGACCGCCGTAGAACTGTTTCCGACGCTGACCGGCGGCGGGGCGCTTGTGAAGTCCGGCACGCGCATCAACTGGAAAGGCGCGTTGAAGCGCGCGACAGTCGATTTGTGGGACACGGCGGAAAACACGCCGGAAGCCGCGCCGAACTTGTGGGAAGACGTGCTGTATAAAAACGGCGTGCGGGTTATTCCGTCACCCATTACGGCGGGGCTTGCGTTTTCAAAGGGTGAACGCGGCTATTGGGGCGACGTGCTTTACGAATCGCTGCTTGACAGCAACACATGGACTCCCGAAGAATACCCCGCCGGATGGCAGGAGGTCACGGCATGACCCGCGCAATCTACACCGCCGCAAAGGACGGCAAGGTTATTGCGCAGCGCGACGCGCTGATATGGGTGCGGCTGACCGCGCCCGGTATGTATGCCGTCTGCGGAGAAGCGGACGGCGAGGGCGTTCTGATTGACGGAACGATTTACCACGTGCGCGGTTGTCCCATTTTGCCGGGGAAAGAAACCGTGACGCTTGACTGCATCGAACAATAACGGAGGGTGCATTATGAATTGGAGCGTGATTATCGGCATTTTTGGAACGCTTGCGGGGTTTGCGCTGTCATATCTTGCGTTTGCGAGGAACAGCAAAAAAGACAGCGCCGACGCGGGCAAGGAGTCCGGGACGGTGCTGACCGAAATCGGCTATATCAAGGCGAACACGGATGATATTAAGCGCAAGCAGGAAAAACAGGACGAAACGCTTGTGAAGATGACAGAGCGTGTTGTGAAGCTGGAGGGCGACAGCGCCCGCACGAACAAGCGGCTTGAAATTCTGGAGTCCCACGATTACGGGGGAAGCAAATGACCAGAAAGCGCGCCCTACGGCGCATGAAGATCAAAGCAGCGTTTGCCGCAGCGTGGGAGTTTGTAAAAGGCTATCTGTCATTCAGCAAACTTCTTTGCTACGGCGTTTTGTTGATTGACTATAAAACGACATCGACAACGCTGGATTTATGCTATATCGCAGTCACAAACAACTATACGGGCAGCTTGCCGTATTTGACTGCGCTGATAGCGTTATTGCAGGCGGCTACTGCTACGGTGCTGTCTTTTGCCCTGAACAAAAGCAAGGCAGAAAACACGGCGGGCGGTATCGTGTACGAAACCACACTGAAACGGGACTGTTAAAAGGAGGAAAACACATGAACGAAATCATTCTGAAACGAATCGGCGCGCTTTTGAGCGTCAAAAGCATTGTGACGCTTGCGCTGACGGCGGTATTCGCGTACTTAGCCGTTACGAAGCAGATCAGTCAGGAATTCATGGTCGTTTATACGGTCGTGATTGCGTTCTACTTCGGCACGCAGACGCAGAAGATCAGCGACGCAGTAGAAAGCAAGGGGGCGCAATAATGCCCCTGACAGTTGAACAGCGGCTTATCAGCCGCAATTTCAGGCGATGCACGGGGCGGCGGAAAATTGAATACATCGTGATTCATTATTTCGGTTCGCTCGGTACGGCGGCAGCAGTTGCAAACTATTTCAATACGCCGGGTATTCAGGCATCCGCGCATTATTGCTTAGACGAAGGAAGCACCGTATATCAGTGCGTCGAGGACAACAATATTGCTTGGCATTGCGGCACATCCGGCGCATACGTTCACCCGCGATGCAGGAATGAAAACAGTATCGGCATTGAAGTCAGACCGTATAAGCTGGACAAATCTACGGCGCGTTCCGCAGCGCCCGCAGATTGGTATTTCCCGCCGGAGATCGTGGACAACCTTGTTGTATTCACACAAATGCTGATGCAGAAATACAACGTCCCGCTTGAAAACGTCGTGCGGCATTACGACGTTACGGGGAAATGGTGTCCGCGTCCGTGGATGGGCGACGATACGAACACCTATTACGGCACGTCCGGCAATGAACAATGGAAGAAATTCAAGGAACGGTTATCCGGGGAGGAATTGGACATGAACATTGAAGAAGCACGGAAACAGTTGACCTCTTGCGCCGACACGGGCGACACGCCCTCCGAATGGGCGCGCGACGCGGCGGAATTCTGCAAGCGAAAGGGCATTTTCAACGGCGACGGCGCGGGCAATTATGGGTGGCAGCAGCCCATTACGCGCGAAGCCGTCGCGCAGATTCTTTACAACGCTTTTGAAAGCGCGGGTATGCTTGACGCTATCCCGGACAAAAAATAATTTGAGCGGGCGGGGGTTTGATTCCCCGCCCGCTCTTTTCGTTTTCGTTACGCCTGTTTGCGGAACTCGCAGTTGATTTTCATGCCGTAGTTGATCGAATGCCCCTCGTCATCCGTTCCGCCGCCGTAGACTTCGGCGGAAGTCACGCCGACAAAATCGCTCCAACGCCGCACGAAAAACGGCACGTCATCTTTGCTGATATTGCCGACCTGATGACCTTCGGCAAATACGGAAAACGCCGGTTCGCCCTGATATGCCCCGCGTTCAATCGTAATGTCAACGCCCTCGTCGCTGTTAAAGGGCGCGTCCCCGAAATGCAGCTTGCGTAGAAGCGTTTGACGGCTTTTCCCGTCCTCGTTTTTGAACGTCACGCCGACAACCTTGAATTTCAACGTTTCCCGCGCTGCCCGCTCTGCGCGCCACGCTTCCAGACGTGCCGCATCTTCTCGTTCTTTTGCTTCCCGGCGGGCGGCAGCAGCCGCAGCCGCGTCCCGCTTTAGCTTGTTTTTCTTCCAGACCCGATAAATCCATACACAAATGCCGATGGGATAGAAGATCACAAGAAGAACGATTTGCCACGTTTTCAATTTTTTCATGGTATGAGTAGCCCTCCTGATATTTTTCGGTCGTGCTGACCTTTAACACAATTATCATTCATCCGCGTGTTAAAGTCAAGAATAATGCAGATCATTAGCACAAGGAGGGCGGCGCGCAGCGCATGAAGATATACGATTACAACGGGAAAAAGAATATCTGCGGTGAACGCATCCGGGAAGCGCGGCTGAAACAGAGGCTATCACAATCAGACCTCGCGGCGCGCGTTCAGGTCGAGGGCGTAATTATGGAGCGCGATTCGATCAGCCGCGTTGAGATCGGGACGCGGTTTGTTCCTGACTATGAAATACCGATATTCGCAAAAGTCCTCGGCGTATCTGTTTTGTGGCTTTTGGGCATTGAGTAACCCCGGCGGGATTTTTCCCCGTCGGGGTAAATTTTTTTACATTTTTTCAAAAAGCTATTGACATACACGTACGTGTATAGTATAATAAAAATCAGAAAGGGGGGACAAAAACATTGAGCAAGAAACCGCATAAGAAAAGCGGCAATAAGAAAGACCAGCAGGCAAGCACAATCAATCTTATTACCGCAATCGTCAATCTTGTCATTGCAATTCTGCTTTTGATAGAAAAGCTGACAAGGTAACGGGCAGGGGGAGAAATCCCCCTCGCCCATAGAATAACATGAACGCGGCTCAATGTCAAATCACTATGGATACGGTCATTTATATTTTATGCGGAATTAGCATCATCCTGTCAGTGTGTGCAATTATTATATCGCTGAAACGGAGGCGGTAACATGGAAGAAAAGAGTAAGTACGCCGCACAGCAGCGGTACAATCGCAAAAACTACGTGCGTTTCCCGCTGGATTTGAAGCCGGATGTTTTAGAAGAATTCCGGCGGGTCTGCGCGGAGAATGGGACAAATCCCACAGCGGAAATCAAAAAATTCATTGCTGGATACTGCGAAAGCGGCGACAAACAATGACAGCGGCAAGGGGCGGGAAACCGCCCCTTTTTGCTATGTATGGAGGGCATGACATGGGCGAACAATACAAGCAGTTGCAGTTTCGGGACAGACTGAAAATTGAAGCGCGTCTGAATATCGGATACAAGCCGAAGCAGATAGCCGCAGACCTCGGCGTACACGTCAGCACGATCTATCGGGAAGTGAAGCGCGGGACGTACACGCACATGAATTCAGACCTGACAACGGATATTCGGTACAGCCCTGAAATTGCCGAGGCACGTTATCAAGAAAGCCTGTCAGCAAAGGGCGCGCCGCTGAAAATCGGCAAGAATCATGCCGTCGCCACATTCATCGAAGATAAAATAATAAACGACGATTATTCCCCGGCGGCGGTCTGCGCGCTTCTGCATCGGGAAGAATTTGCACATTTCGGTATGACGTTCTGCCGCGCCACGCTTTACAAGTATATCGACGAGGGCGTATTTCTGGAACTGACCAACGCCGATCTCCCGGAAAAGGGCGAACGGAAAAAGGAATACAAGAAAGTCCGCCCGCGTCAGAAGCGGGAAAGCCGGGGAACGCCGATTGACGAACGCCCGGAGATCATCAACGAACGCAAAGAACCGGGGCATTGGGAAATGGATACCGTTGTAGGAAAGAAAAAGACAAAGGCACGCTTGCTTGTGCTGTCTGAGCGGGTGACACGCCGCGAGATCATCATACGCATAAAAGACGGCAGAGCGGAAACCGTCGTGCAGGCGCTTGACCGGCTGGAACGGATTTACGGCGCGGCGTTCTATACGGTATTCAAGTCGATCACGGTTGACAACGGTTCGGAATTTGCGGATGCGGACGGAATCGCACGCAGCGCGATCAACGCCGAAGAAAAACGCACGGCGTTGTATTATTGTCATGCGTACTGCTCTTGCGAACGCGGAACGAACGAAAACATAAACCGCATGATTCGGCGGCGCTTCCCGAAAGGCACAGACTTTGAAACCGTCACGGACGCAGATGTTGCCCGTGTGGAAGATTGGATAAACAACTACCCACGCGAAATACTCGGATTCCAGTCATCCGCGCAGATGTTCAGCGCCGCGTTCGCCGCCGCTGCATAGCCCCTGAAATGCACCTTGACAACGCCTTTTTGCCGAGGTAAAAAGGTATCATAAAAATATTTCTACTTTTTTCGCATTAAATACTTGACATTTGCGGCGGATTGCATTTTGAAGGAAAGCTGGTACAATGAAGAAAACGGGAGGCGAGGGTATGACGACGGGGGAGCGGGTGTTTTCGGTCGTGCGCGGGCGGCTTTATGAGCGGCTGCCGGCGCTGGCGCTGCCGTTGGGGAAGCTTTCCTGCCGGGAGGCGGATGTGACGGCCGCCGGGACGGATGGGCGCGCGGCGCTCTTTGCGCCCGGTTTTCTGGAACGGGAATTTTTGGCCGGAAGCGAACTGCCGGAGCGGCTGACGCTGCATTTGCTGCTGCACCTCGTGCTCGGCCATCCGCAGAACAGGAGGGACCGCGAGAAAGCACTCTGGGATACGGCCTGCGATCTTGCGGTTCTGCTGGTGCGGCACGCGCTTCTGCCGCAGGAGCGCGAAGCGCCCGCGGCGTTCTCTGCCCGCTGTAAGCTGCAATTGAAAAAAGCGGGCAGCGCGGAGGAGATTTACGCGCTTTTACAGGCGGAGCCGGAGCTTCTCACGCCGGACGAGCGGCTGAGCGCGGTACTGGACGAGCATTCTCGATGGGAGACGGTGCGCGCCGCAGACCGGCCTGCTGCCTCCGGTGAAGGGGACGAAACGGGCTTTCAGGCGCTCGGGCGGCTCCTGCCGCAGCCGCTGCCGGAAAAGCCTGTCATCGGAAGCGGGACGGGCGGCGCGGTCTTCTCGATCAAGCCGGATACGCGCGAAAGCGCGCCGTTTGCCGCCGTGCTGCGCGAGCTGTCCGAGACGCGCGAGAACCGTCATGTGTCCGGTGAGGAATTTCAATATGCCTGGTATCTCTACGGGCTGGAGCATTACGGCGGTATGCCGCTGATCGAGCCGCTGGAATATTCCGAGGAACGCCGTCTGCGCGAGCTTGCCGTTGTGATCGACACGTCGGCGTCATGCTCCCGGTCACTGTGTGCCGGATTTCTGGGGGAGCTTGCGGGGCTGCTGGGCCGTGAAAACCTGTTCTTCGAGCGCTTTAATCTGCACGTGATCGAATGCGACTGCGAGGTGCAGCAGGATACACGCCTGACGACGCTGGCGGAGCTGTCCGATTGGCTGCGGACCATGACGCTGCACGGCGGCGGGGGCACGGACTTCCGCCCGGCGTTCCGGTACATTGACGGCTTGATCGAATCGGGTGAATTCGCGCATTTGCAGGGAATTTTGTATTTTACCGACGGCTACGGCGTGTTTCCAGATGCGCCGCCCGCGTACCGGGCGATTTTCGCCATGCTGCAATACCGGTATGACGATATCGATTTGCCGCCGTGGGCGGAAAAGCTGGTTCTGGAAGCGGACAAGCCGAAAGGAGATGAAGCATGGATATAAAACAGGCAAAGCAGGAGCTGCGGCAGACCATCCGCGCCTATACGGCCAGAACGGAGGACGGCGTGTGGCGCATACCGCGCGAAAAGCAGCGGCCTGTCCTGCTCATGGGCCCGCCGGGCATCGGCAAAACGGCGATTTTGTCACAGCTTGCGCAGGAGGAGCACGTCGGCCTCGTCTGCTACACCATGACGCACCACACGCGCCAGAGCGCGCTCGGCCTGCCGGTCATCGTCGACCGCACAGCGGCCGGGCGGCAGTTCCGCGCGACGGAATATACCATGAGCGAGATCATTGCCTCGGTCTATGCGCAGATGGAGAAAACCGGGCTTCGGACGGGGATTTTGTTTCTCGACGAGATCAACTGTGTCTCTGAGACGCTCATGCCCGCGATTTTGCAGATGCTGCAGAACAAGACCTTCGGCGTCCACGCGCTGCCGGAGGGCTGGATGATCGCGGCGGCGGGCAATCCGCCGCGCTATAACCAGTCCGCGCGGAGCTTTGATATGGCGACGCTCGACCGGGTGCGGCGCATTGATCTGGAGCCGAGCCTTGCCGTCTGGCAGGACTACGCTGCTGCACACGGTGTTCACCCGGCGGTACTGGCTTATCTCCGGCTGCATCCGGAGCACTTTTTCATCTGCGACGCGCAGCGCGCGGCGGGCAGCTTCGTAACGGCGCGCGGCTGGGAGGATTTGTCCCAGACGCTTTGCAGCTATGAGCGGCTGGGCTTTGCGATAACCGGCGCGCTGTTCGGAGAATTTTTGCAGCACGCGGAGATTGCCGCGTCGTTTGAAGCGTTCTTCCAGCTCTATTCCGGCTGGCGGGAAAAGCTGGCGCTTGCAAAGGCCGCGCAAACCGCCGACCCGGACGGCCCGTATGCTGTGAACGTGG
>ENA-ORNY01000302-ORNY01000302.1-human-gut-metagenome-genome-assembly--contig:-NODE-302-length-35984-cov-3.477163_pt1 | contig 35984 bp, 45 predicted proteins | sample MGYA00242122_ERZ509036 | MGnify/ENA primary metagenome ERZ509036 (study PRJEB26280, sample SAMEA2338696) | human gut metagenome | biome: human gut; feature: human-associated habitat; material: faeces... | reverse complement strand
TGACCAAGATGGCGCAGACCTCAGATCCGCAGATTTTTGTGGAAAGCATTTTCCCTAAGGCCTTCGGTGCAGCGGCCCAGGACAGCTATCTGGAATCGCAGGATACCTATACCTCGCTTTTTGAGGATCAGCACAAGTACAATGCCATTATGAGCGCATTGGCCGATGTGGTGTATCGGGAGATGAGGAAAGGCTAAAATTGATTGCTTATGTGGAGGTGAAATATAGTGGGCTATGTATATGCGACTATCAATAAAGATACTTTGGCTCATATCTGCAAAGAAAAGGGCGTATCCAGTGAATTCCTCGCTAGTAAGACAAAATTAAATATGTCTAGGCTAAATCGGTGGCTTACGCCTACTGATATAAACCTGCCAACCATCAATCAAGCAAAGAAAATTGCAGCCTGTTTGCATATACCCTTTGCAGGCCTCTATATGAATCCTTGCGATATACCATTGAAGCGAATCCCAAGTGTTCGGAATATGCGAACGATGTCTGGGACAGTTAGCACTGATGATAGTTCGCTGAATATTGCTATGATAGATGTTCTTCTTGAACGCGATTTTCTGCTAAGTGCCGATGATGAATTCGGAATAACTCCACCAGATTTTGACCCACTTATTCCTGATAGCAATTCTGTTGATGAGTGGGCCGACGCGATCCGCAAACAATTTGCCATCGAGATAGAAAAGCAGTATAAATGTAATTCCACACGTCAGTTTTACCTATATGTTCGCGATAAAATAGAGGCAAAAGGCGTTTTTGTACATTGTTTCACAGATGTAACGATTGATACAGCTCGAGGCTTTTCAATTTATAATACGCTATTGCCTATTATCGGCATTAATGATGAAGATCGTCCACCGGCAAAGACATTTACAATTATTCACGAACTGGTTCACCTATTCAAAAGGGAATCCTCCTTGTGTAATGATATGAGCAGTTCTGCATCGACTCTGTCAGAAGAAGTTTTTTGCAACGCTGTGGCGGGCGAATTACTTGTTCCCAAGAGTGCTCTTAAAATTGTACTTGAGCACGGTCACTATTTTGCACCATATTCAATTGACGATATTAAGCAAGTTGCGGATCGCTTTTCTGTAAGTCGAGAAGTAATAGTGCGCAGATTACTCGAACTTCGTAAGATTGACCAAAGAGAATATGAAACTTATACAGATTTGTTTAGGAGAGAAATCGAAGAAGGTCGGGAAAAGAGAAAAATTCAGAGGGAAAATGGAATAAAACCCTCTATTCCGCGGAATATGAGTAGAGAAGCATTCGACCGCACAAGTCCTTCCGTAAGCAAGATTTTATATCAGGGATATGTGAACGATGTGTATAGCAAACTTGATATTGCCCGCCATTTGAATGTAGGCCAAAACCATATAGACAAGTTTTTGCGGGAGGTATCCAAGTGGAACAGATGACACTATTCGGCAACGAGAGGCCTTATAAGTACATAATGGACACATCGTCTATACTGTCTCAGAAACCAGGTGAAACTCATACACGGCTTGTTTATGAAAGCCAGTGGAAACGAATTGAAGAATATATGCGTTCCCATTCGATAGTAACTTGCTCCGAAATTTTCGAAGAAATCAAGGATAAAGAAGTAAGAAAATGGATTTTTGCTCAACAATGTACAGTTCTTGAAATTGACGATGACATTCAAAACAATGTTAGAAAAATCGTCACTGAAAACCCGAAGATGATTGAATTTACAGGGAAAAGCGGTACATCTTCTGGTGATGCGTTCCTAATTGCAACGGCAATGAAATTCGGATTAATAATTATCACCGAGGAAAACAAAGACAAGCAAACAAAGATCCCACAGATTAGCAAGAAATATGGAATTACAGCTGTAAATATTACTTCTTTGTGTGAATTGGAACAATGGAAATTCTAATCATCGCACTGCATGACAATGTATACAGAAATATTATTGAAATATAGATATGCAGGAAATCGGAAAAGTTGATCGGTTTAAGGCGATTCATATTCGCAATGGTATCATGCTTGACTCATTTTCTTTTTAGCTCGTATGCGGATGATGTTTTCACCTATGAGATTTCTATCTCCAAGGGTTGTCCTGCGACGCATTTTGATCACCTTCTATAACTTTCTAATCAGTATAACTTGGGGGCGGAATCGTTATTCATGTCGTGTATAAATGGAAATCATTTTTACATCAGGTGTATATATTTAGAGGTGAAAAGCTAAAACAAACTGGCGCTGTTGCAGCCTAGAAATGCTTGCAGCAACGCCAGTCTATTTTTGTTTGAAGCCTTAATGAAGTAGATGAATTATAGAACGGAAAAGCACAGGATTTCTTAATGGATAAAATATTCCTTGACAAAATTCTTTCCATAATCACATCATTTGGAACTCCGTTTCGCTGGACTGCAACCGCAAATTCTGCAACTTCTGGGGCAGCAGCAAGGCCATTCGTCGGCTGAACGATACCATCTGCATTGAAAACGGATACTCCATTGTGGAGCATCCGCAAAGGCACGGCAAAAGCTACGATCAATGGCTGGGCGACCAGAAACCGCCGACGCATCGTGAACGGCTGTGCATGGCGATTGACCATGCGCTTGAACAGAAACCCGCAGACTTTGATGCGCTGCTCATGCTGCTGCATGACGCAGGCTATGAGGTCAAACAAGGCAAAAATCCCGCCTTTCGCAATGCCGATCAGAAACGATTCATCCGTCTGGATACGCTGGGCGAAGGCTATGCGAAGGACGATCTGCTGGCCATTCTTGCGGGCAGGAAGCAGCATTGCCCGCGCAAACAGGTACACGCGCCTGCCCCTGAAAAGCTGAATCTGCTCATTGATATTCAAAGCAAATTGTGCGAGGGGAAGGGCGTTGGCTATGCGCGCTGGGCCAGTATATTTAACCTCAAGCAGATGGCGCAGACGATGAATTACCTGACGGAACACGGTCTCCTTCAGTACAGCAATTTGGTTTCCAAGGCAGAATCCGCAACAGCGAAATACAACGATCTTGCGGCCCGAATACAGGCGGCGGAAAAACGCATGGCCGAAATTGCCGTGATGAAAACGCACATCATCAACTACGTCAAAACCAAGGATGTATATGCCGCCTACCGCAAGGCAGGGTATAGCCGGAATAACCGTTATAGGTCGCGCTATGCCACGTCGAATTGTAATAGGAAGCCTGAACGGTCTTGCCATAGGGTACACGAACAAGAATTGTTCCGCTGCTGGAAGCGGTTTTTCTCAGGTTGACAGTCTCATCTGTCGGAATGTTGTAGATATACATAGTTGCCATCTAGTATTTCTCCTTTAGCATTTTATTTCGGCATCCAGTATGCTGGCCAGCCTTTCCTTTTGCCATCTATAGTGTAAAGCAAGATGCCAATTGGTGGGAGTGCAGATACTGACGCAATACATACATAATTCGTGAAGAAATAACCACTGCAAGATGCGGCGCTATTAAACTGCGTTATAGCCTCTACCCTGCTGCTTGGTCTTTCTGCTGAGCAGCGGGCAGAACAATTATTATCGGCACTCGCCGGATAGAGCGCAAGAGTAAGGAATTGACGCTTACTTGTTTACCGTCAAAGCCCATACTTTTCAGCAAAAGAAGCTCATTAAAAAAGAACTCTGCACCCTGTACAAAGTTCTTATGACAAGCAAATTATCATTTTAGAATAGCGGCAGCGAAGAACCTGATTGGGCCACCAAGCATTTTTTAACCGAGAGCGCATTCGTACTTCGCTTTATTTTACCGTTTGCCAAATGTAGAGATAACCGCCTCTGCATCTTTTGCATTACATGTAGTAGTCAGCGAACAGACGGTCATACCATCAATCCAGACAAAGCGGTTCTTCTCCATATTCGAACTCCTGTATACCCGGATGCCGCCAATTTCCATCAACTCGCCGTCTTTATTCTGTTCCAGTGCCAGGTTTGCCGCCTCTACACTGAAATAATGATCCCAAAGAAACTTCATCGTTGCAGTCGGATCAGCTTCATTGATATAAGAAATGGTAAGAATCTGTTCATCGTCAAATCGTATCGCATGGTAATGACCGACACGCCAGCCTTCCGGCAGATGATCGGGACGCAGCGGCTCCGTTCCGAGAAAAGCTACAACAGACTCCCAGTCCGTCGTTATTAGCCTGTCGGCAATGTTATCATCGCCTGCGGCAACACCTTCCTCCACAAGACCGGGGTCTATGCTCTGCCCTTGAATGGCGTACTGCTGTTCATCCTCCGTGGAGTTCCCGGATAGCCATTCCCACTTTAGTATCCCATCCCCCAAAACTGCAAGTACAAGAATCACAGCAAATGCTGCCGCGGCACGCGTCCCCATGCGCAGAGCAGCAGTCCGACACCGCTTCCGCTCTAATCTTCGCATCAATGCGGCCTGATTTTCTTTTCGTTTATCCTCAAACTTAAGCCGTCCTTGTGTACCGATCTGCCAGAGCAGCTCCTCACATGCTTCTACCAATTCCATATCAGCAGCTTTGTCTTTCCGTTCTATTTCGGTTTGCAAGAGCGCTTCAAGTCGGTGTACCGCCTCGTTCTGCGGTATGCTCCCATATTCGATCAACTCCAGTATCCGTATGATACTGGTTTTCTTTTGTCCACCCATCTTTATCACTTCCTTCAGTTCATATAGTGCTTGAACAAGTGCAAAGTATATTGTCCAATAAAAAGAAGCATCATCGGATGAAAATGATGTCCCTTAACTCGGATTCTGTCTAACGTACCTCGCACCGAAGTGACGGAAAGACCGGCCTGCTGCGCCGTGTCTTTTAAGGACAGACCTTTTTCGTAATATGTACGGAATACCTTTTGCTCCAGCGGCGACAACTCAGCCATGAATTCTTCGACTGTTTCCATGCATTCTGTATGGGCGATCCATGCCAATACATTATCCATCAAATCCGGAACATCCCCATACGCTTCCAGACTCACGGGTTTGCCTATGATTTCTTCACGCCTCTTGGCTTTCCGAATGTATGACAGCATATAGTGTGAACAACAAGCGGCAAGCCATCCATACTGGTTCTGACTGGAGGCAAAATCCTCAGCATGGCATACCGCACGGTAGAAAGCCTCCTGTACGCAGTCCTCGGCAATAACAGTATAGCGCGAATTATACGAAACCAGCTTCATGCAGTAGCGTTTTAGCGGTGTGTAATACTTAATGTACATTTCCTCGATGTCATTGGAATCAACCTTCACATCATTCATTAACATGCCTCGTTCTCATGTTCTCTTAGGTGCATCGATGTGTTCACTGCCGAAGATGAATAACCGGGATTCTATTTTCGACATTTGGATTCCAGAACCGTATAAATCAATTGGCCAATACTGTTTAACAGTTGCGCAGTTTCGTCTGAACATTTGCTGCTCAAAAGCATCAACTGTGCCTTGGCTTCACAAACCGTTTCAGGAAGCGTTTCCAATGTGAGCAGATCATCATTACAGTCATCCAGGACACAGCCCGGTTTCAGTTTGAGTAGCTGACAGAGCTGGATAATACTGTACAGACTCAGTTCCTGCGCCCCTCGCTCCATGTTGCTGTATGTCTTGACCGAAACGCCAAGCAATTCGGCAACATCCTTCTGTTTTAAGTTTAGTTGTTGTCGCGCAGCACGAAAATGGCGACCTATTCGACGATAATCTATTTCCGAACTCATATGTCCTCCTTCTAATCGCTGTTTTTCCCTCTATGGCATTGAATGCCATCAATAGCATTGACTTCATCTCAATTTTACTTTTTGTCTAAAGGAAAATAAACGCCGCTATAACGTGGTGTGAATGCTGACAGATTGATTATGCGAAGATTTTTTAAGCAATATTCAAAATACGCTGTAAAAGCCAAGCCTAAAACACTATTAGAAGTGAAAAGGAGTCCGCGTTTCTGTCGAAGCTATTGAGGAGGTGGTCACCGATGAATGCGGCAAAATTGCACGAAAAACGTATGGTCAGCGCCGTTTCTTGCACTCCCTTTCATTGCCGACTTGAACTATGATATGAGAGGAGCAGGAAGGCTGCCGTTCCTGCTCAGATATACCGGAGAAAGGAAGGTTATTGCAGCGATGGACGCTACTTTGCAGAATATAATCGAAATCGCACTCCAGCAGGGGATCTGGGCTGGTCTGTATATTTACCTGTTTTTTCGAATGCTGAAACAGAATGAAGAACGAGAAACACAGTATCAGGCTACTATTGACAAGCTCAGCGATGACATTCAAAGCGGCATTGAGAACATCCAAAGCAGATTGGATGTTCTGGAGGAGAAGATATCCGATAAGTTCGAGAAATAAAAAAGCACCTTCTCTCTAACTGCTTATTCCAGGCTCCATGCTATGCTCTTAAAAGACAAACTTTGAACCGGCCGTTTCAGCAAAAGAAGTCTGTTCTGTTTCAATAATTCGTCCACACGGGAGGGCTTGAACACACACGTTCAAACTCTCTTTCTGCTTCATGTCCTAATAGTCACTATCCTTTATCTGACCTTTATGATATAATCAGATGTACGGCAAATCAAACGTAACTAATCCTAAAAAGGGAGGCGCAATCTAATGGCGAAGAAACCCCAAACCGAGGTGGCTCTCCATTCTTCTGCTGCCGAGTATTTAACCTATGTTGCTTCTACTGGAGAGTGCGAAACCAGTGTGGAGATGCGGTACGAGGACGAAAACATTTGGCTGACACAAAAAATGATGGCTACGCTATATGATGTGAAGGTCAACACGATCAACTACCATATTGCCAAGATTTTTCGTGACAGCGAATTGCAGCCCGATTCAGTTATTCGAAATTATCGAATAACTGCCGAGGACGGCAAGGCCTATAACGCGAAGCATTATTCGTTAGATATGATCATTGCTGTGGGTTTCAAGGTCAACTCTGAACGGGCTGTTCAGTTCCGAAAATGGGTCAATACCATTGCAAAGGAATACACGATTAAGGGATGGATCATGGATGTCGAGCGGCTCAAGCGTGGATCGTATTTGACTGACAAATACTTTGATGAGCAGTTGGAACGCATTCGGGAGATCCGTGCCAGCGAGCGTAAGTTTTATCAGAAGGTTACTGACCTGTACGCAACCGCTATCGACTACGATAAAACGGCATCTGCTACCCGCCGCTTCTATGCTAATGTGCAGAACAAGATGCACTTTGCGGTGCACGGTCATACCGCAGCGGAGCTGATCATGGAGAGAGCGAACGCGGAGAAGGCGCACATGGGCTTGACCACATGGGGCGATGCACCCGATGGCAAGATCAAGATCAGTGATGTTTCTGTTGCGAAGAACTATTTGTCAGAAGCCGAGCTGCATCAACTGGAGAGAATGGTTTCGGCATATCTGGACTTTGCCGAAAGCATGACGATGCGGCATATTCCGCTGACTATGCAGGACTGGGAAACCCGATTGAACAGCTTCATCGAAATGTTCCAATATGGTCTGCTCCAAGATTCCGGGAAGGTTTCTGCCGCTATCGCAAAGCTCCACGCGGAAACCGAGTTTGAGAAATATCGCATCGTACAGGACAAGCTGTTTGAGAGCGATTTTGATAGGTTTCTTGCAGAAAATGAAATCAGATAAGCACTTTCGCTCCTCGGTAAACTTAATTTCGAGACCAACATAGCAATCTGTGCGCCTTAGTGAATCGCAAGACACCCTCCTCTACCAGCAATGCGAGGAAAATTTCGTTAGAGCATTTGTATTGGTTATTTTTCGGCGGGTTACAGTCTTGAAAGCTCATTTGCAAGATGGCTCTTTGATTTTAAGCTTCTCGCAAAAGGGAGGCTTCCACGGTTCTTCTTGTTTTAAGGCTTGACTATCGCCTCTGCTTGATCTTATTGCAAATTTTTCAAAAAACAAAGGCTGGGCTATCTCACCCATTTAGCATCCAAAGTAAATGTCATGGGTTTTATCAGATAGCCCAGCGGTCTGTCGGTATTAGCTAATCATGGTATGAGTAGCTTCATTTCGTCTGAATACCAAACGCTTAACGCATTTAACTCCACGCACGAAACTCACTCGATTACACTATTAGCTAAGTGTGCTTAGTGGACAGTAGCTCCACTACCCGTTGCAGGGAGCGTTACTCGTTTCTCATCAGGCCCGATAGTAATTGTCGGGTTGACGCGATAGCACTTGCAATTCGAGGAATTGAAAGATTTGAACACAGTATTTTGGTTCCTAGTGTGACCGCAAATATCGACACCGCCATTTTTATACGTGCTAACGGCAAGCATCGCGTGCGTGTACTGTTTCCCGGCAGGCTGCGAAGAGTCGTAGTTATAGATGAAGTCACCAGGCTTTACATTGCTGAGCGCAACAGCAGACACACGGCCTTTACGGTTAAGTGCTTGATAGCCGCTGTATGTCCAAGTCCAACCACCAGTGTTCCACGAAGAAGGAATACCACTGACCTTGTAACACCAACCATCAAACATCGGAAGGCCACCGGCAACCAAACACTGACTGACAAAATTCGCACAGTCATTGTTCGTAGAAGAACCAAAGGAGGTATTACGGTTGGAACATAGCGCGTTTTCAGTAGTTTCCGAGTGACCCTTCGCATATGCTACGGCAGCACTTGGATTAAAAGTAACAGTAGAACCGCCGCTGCTGCCGCCACCACTTGTCGAAACATAGTTGGCCATCACATAACCAACATTGCTTCCACCAACAGGCCAGCGGGTTTCATACCACCCGGAAGTTGAACAGGTGTAAATCTGGATAGTGGTGCCCTCCTGGAACTGACCCCAAGATTCATAACCCGCAATAGGCTGCTTTCGGCAATACAGCGGACCGCCGCCAATGACCGTGCCGTTTCCAAGATAGGCACCGCCGATATTCTGACCGGTGAGCTTTTTAACCTCGGCGCAGGAATTGTGGTATTCCGCTTTCAGCGCATCCAGATTGGCCTTGGCAGCAATGGTGGCAGAGTCGTTCTCGCCGAGCGTTGCCGAATACGTCCTGACCTGCTGTGCTGCCGCAGCCACCTGTTCCTTGAGCGCCTGCTGTGCGGTTTTCGCGTCGGTCAGCCGCTGCGCGTAATCGTTCTGGCGGGAAAAGCACTCCTGCAGCTTGTCGTTCGCCGCTGAAAGCGCCCGCTCATACTGTGTTACCGCATCCTTCTGCAAGGACAGGCGGCGCTCCAGCGTTGAGAGCTGTGTGGCAAGTCCGGTGGCGCTGCGTTCAAAGCCCTCCACACCGGAGGCCGCCAGCTTAAACTGGCTCTCCGCCTCAGCGATCTGCTTATTGACGGACTTGATGTTCCGGGTAAAATTGTCCGTTTGCAGGGACAGCGATACCACAAGGTCGCGGAGGGTTTCAGCCATCGGTACTCACCTCGATAGACAAAAAATCCGTGGGCGATTGCTCACGGTTTCAGGGATTGCCACACCTGATCGATATAGGCACGGCGCGGTTGCTTTTTCTCTTTTTCTTTTCGGGCGCTCCATGCCCGGACGCGGAGGAACCCCAGCATATCCATGCCGTCGATCTCGCTCATGCGCCAGCCGCCTTCCAGCAGGCTGTTATAGGTGGAATAAATGAAATCAGGCAGCGTCAGGATTGAAGCGTCTCCGCCTCCTCCGTCTTCGCTGCCTTCGTAGGGAACTCGTCCAGAATCTCCGTGGTCTGCGTCTGAACCGCCATGAGCGCCAGCGCAATGTCGTGCATCATGCGATCCACAGGGTAGTAGTCCAGCACGTCGTCCGGGGTGAACTGATTGCCGAACAGCAGACAGAACCAGCGGATCATCACGTCCAGCGCCTCGCCGATGGACAGGCTCTTCGCGTCCTCCGGTACCTCGCCCTTGAGCGCGGCATTGGAGATGGCTACGATGCGCCCATACATCTGGGCGGCGGGCTCCATTTCCCGCAGGGCGCGTCCGGACACAAAGTCAACGGTGTATTTCTTCCCGTTCAGGGTACAGCTGATCATACGATTTCCTCCTCCAATTCGAGATAACGGTTTAGCAGGGCTGAAACAGTGCCGTTGGCAATGTGTTTGTCGATGCAGCCGTCGCACGTTCTTTCCCGGAGCACAATAAAGGTGAGGTACGCAAACACATCTTCCATGCTCCATGCATGGGGCTGTTTGGCCTGGAGAGCGGGATATTTTGCCCGCGCATCCTTGTCCCAGATGCCACCATTGTAAACATAGTCCACAAGGGCTTCAGCGCTGGGGTCTTCTATCCATGGGGCAGTGTGGTTTTCTTCCAGAAAACGCTTGGCAATTTCCTTCATATTGCTTCTCCTTTACCGCTTTGATTTCTTGGCTTCCAGTACCAGTTCAACGATTTTTCCGCTGCTATCCGTGCGGATCATGTGAACCTTGAACGTCGTATCGCGATTGAACAAAAACTCATATTCGCCGGAATTCAGGGAAATGGGATCGACGTACATGCCCTTTGTCCCTTTTCGCACGAAAATGGTATAATCCACATCCGCAGTCCACGAGCTATCCTTATGGGTGCCTGAAGACATAAAGCCCTTATCCGTCACCATTTTCCCAATTTTACTTCTCAAAAAGGCAGCGTCAGACATCTGCGCTTCGGTGCCGCCCAGCAGATTTGCTGTCCAGTGAAGATTGGAACCGCGAAAAGTGATCATGTCATGCGTTGCCTGCCATTTGGCCAGACCGCTCGTCGCACCGTCGATCATGCTCTGGATTGCTTCTGATGAGACCTTTCCTTCACGCAGATCGGTGTTCATTGTCGAATACCAAACGCCTGTGTACCCTTGTATGCCCAAGCGCTCTGCGTCGGACAGCAGATTGTTCCAGCGTTCCCAATTAAAGCTGTTCTGCTCATGCCATTGGATAGCGTCGCTTTGGCTGGCAAAACGCAGAAAATCCGGCCAATTCGGCATCCGCCCCATTACACCATTTCTGTTGCGGTGGGATGCCGCACCTCTTCCTCCCATGACATTACCTCTTTTCCTGCGCGTGCGCAAGTCCAGCGTGGAAGGAAGTGTGCCTCTCAATATTGCCTGTGCAGCCCTCCGGCACGTCGCCGAAGAAGATGATCTTTTCAGGCTTCAGCCGGGCAAGCATCTCTTCATAGCCCAGCAGAAACAGCCGCCTTGCCTCCGGCGCTTTCTGTGTGCCCACCGAGGAAACCGCCACGGTACCGCCAATGGGTTCGCCGTCAAAGCACCAAGCAAAGCTGTCCTCGTCGCTCCAGCAGATGGAAGGGATCACCGTCAGCCCCATCCGCTGCCAATAAGCAGCCAGTATGTGCTTGCGCCAGTGGTTGTAGATTTGAACCGCAGGCGGATAATCGGTAAACATGCTGAAATCCGGTGAAAGCACAGCCTGAAACTCACTGAGCATCTTGGCATACCGGTCAGGGTCATTCCAGCAGCGCTCGAACAGGTAATCGTCGATGAAAAAGTGAACCCCATGCGCCCCGCGCAGCGCGTCCGTTTTTGCACTGTTGAAGGGAATCCAGCGAACCTTCTCCGCAGCGGGCACAGGCTGAATCACAGGAATCTGATACGGCCCGACGCATTCAAACTCGCCCAGCTGCAGGTTGTGGCCGTTTCGGCTTAACGCCTCTAAGGACAAAAGGTTCACCTCCATGTAAAAACACACCGCCTGCCGGGGATGAGCCGACAGCGGTGTGCATAATTGAAATGGTTTGTTGTTACGGGCCGGGCGCGGTAAAGGTCGGCTCGTACACCTCCGTCAGGAAGGTGGCGGCCTTTTCAGCGGTAAAGCCGTTCTGGCCTTCGTCCGCCACCGCCTGATAGCGGTTGTCGTGGGTGCGCTTAATGGCCGTCCATTCGATTTCGCCGGTCTGGCGGGTGACGTTCGTACCTTCCTTGGTGGCGTAGTTCTCCGTGACGGGCTTGGCTCTGACCTTGAACAGCCAGACATAGCGGAAGGTGCCGTCCGACTTTTCCGACTTGAAGCCCACGGCGAAGTAAGGCGGGCGGTCGGAAGCCGTGCGCACCAGTACGCCATTATCGTCGATCTGGTTGCCGAACACCATTTCCTGAATGGCCAGCGGCACATCGGCCATTTTGGTCTTGAAGGTCAGTTCAGGATCGGGATACAGCACGTCAAATTCCACGTCGTCGGCGTGCTGCACATCCGGATCGGCGTTTTCAGGGGTGATGGACGCTTCGATTGCGCCTGCCATCAGCTGAAGCGCACCATAGGTGTGCTCGGTTTCGGTGTCCTTGGTCAGCGGCGCGATGACCACGTTTTTCAGGCCAACCGTCGAGGAAACCTGCGGGGAAGCGGTAGGCGTTGCCATGTGTATAATCCTCCTTTAGAGTTGGTCGATAGCGTCCCGCAGCCCGTCCCGGATGATCTCATAAGCTTCATCCGAACGGGTGTCGTAGGCGGGACGGATAAAGGGATGCGCAGGCGCGGGGGCTGGCCCGCCATGTCCATACTCCACAGGCGGAGCGTAGTATGCGCCCTCCTCCTTGCGGTGTACGCCAATGGTGATGCTCCTGCCGCTGTACCTGCGCTTGCGTACCTTGCCGGTCTGGATGGAACGGTTCAGTACGCCGGTGATGATTTTGGGGTCGCTGGAAGCATTGGCCTTCATCTGCTCGTAGATGGGGACGGCGGCGGCTTCCAGAATGCGCTTTGCCACGGGCGCACCCGCCCCGTCCGCGTCCATGCGGCTGGCCATGCCCGCAATGTCCGTCATAAGGCTGTCAAAGCCGTCCGTATCAAGGGACATGAGGCACCTCCGTTCTCAGGCACCACGTCCACTGCACGGCGTACTGCCGAGTAGCCGTGTCGTACTCTGGCTGGTTGTACCCCCGGTCGCTTTCCTCCACGATGGAAAAGCCCGCCGCGTACATGGCCTGCCGGATACGGTTCGCTGTTTCAGTGGGGTCGATGTCACTCCACAGGTTGAGATACACAAATGTGCGATAGCTGGTTACCCAATCATCCTGATGGCTGGCCTCCGTCATGGTGGTGGAGTACACGGCATATTGCACAGGCGGGTTCTGGCTGGGGGTCGTCGCTCGCCATACGCCCGCCATGACCGGGATGCCGATGTTTTTCAGCGCGTCCTGCACCTGCTTCATCAGCCGCTCACCCCTTCGGAGATGGAGGCTTTCAGGCCCAGATAGGTATTGCGGAAGCCGTATTCGCCCAAGGTAGAAATGAACCATTTCTTGCCCCGAAACCGCACCCACATGCCGGGCACAACGTCCGAACGATAGCGGATGGTGAAATTCACCACGGCCTCGGTATTCATAATGTCGGCGCTGCGGTAGTGCTGGTTGCCAGCGTCCGTGACCGCTGCCCATACCTTGCACAGGACGTGATCGGTCGGCTCCGGAAAGCCGTTCTCGTTGATGGCATTCTCCGTATACCCGATCTCCACCAGATGCCGGAGACTGCCGGGATGCGGATTGGCTTCAAAGTTTTTATAGCCGCGCAAGCACGGTCACCTCCTTAAAACATCTTCTGTGGATCGCGGTAGGGATAGAGCAGGTTTTCAAAGGCAATGCGCATGGTGGCGTACATGACCCGATCCGGGTTATCCCGGTTTTCGTAGTAATGGCTGACAAAGAGCAGGATCGCCAAACGCACAGGCTCAGGCGCAGGCTCGGAAAACTGCACCCGGCAGTAATCCTCAGCCGTTGCTTGAGCCTGCTTGATGAGGCTTTCCAGATAAGCATCCTCATCGTCGTACTGGATGCGCAGGTGGGTTTTCACCTCGTCGACGGTGACGATCATGCTGCGTCACCTCATTGACCAGATGCCATCAAGCCCGCGTTGCGGAGGGCGGCCAGCAGGCCGTTGAAGTCGTCCTTCAGCGCCGCAATGGTGGTCGCCTCGCTGTCGGCAATATAGGCGATCTGCGCGGCAGGTTCCGACTGGCCGAACAGATCGTCGCCGCCCTCAATGGTCGCACCGGGCAGGAATGTCAGCTTGCCGCCAATGACCAGCTCGCTGCCGCCGTGGGCAAAGTAATTGTGAGTGTTTCGGGTCATGTCTTTTTCAGGATCAGCTCGTTTCATCCGTCATTCCTCCTTACGCCGCTTTCATCTGCAGCACCTTGACCGCTTCGGGGAGAATGAGCTTGCCGTCCACGCGCTGGGAAGCAAGGAAACCCACCTGACCGGTCGGGGCGTACAGCTCGTTGAGACGCTGGAACTTGCGGCCTTCCCGGTCGGCAATCCAGTAGTAATTCATGTCCCCGAATACCATCGCCTTGGCACCTGCTGCAATGGTAGGCATGAAGGTGGAGGTGTAGACCGGGCGGTTCAGGATGGTATCGGGCGTGTCCGCCGTTACGCTGGGCTGCCAGATATAATCGCCGTTGCCGTTCTTCAGCTGGCGCAGCGCCTTCATGGTCGCGTCATTGGTCAGGAACACAGCGCTGCGGCGGTACGGGGCGCGGAGGCTGTAGAACAGATCCATGACCTCGTCGAAGGTCAGCGCCGTGGCGCTCTTTGTGGTTACACCCACCTCCGCGCCGCCCGTGGTATGAAGCAGGCCGGTGGGCTTGCCGGTGCCATTGCCCGTGAAGAAGGCTTCCTCCTCGGCAGCGCCGATGCGGCGGGCAAACTCGCGGGCGATATACGAAGCCACATCGAACACGGAATCGTGCAGCAGCTCGTCGGAAACCTTGATCATCGTCGCCAGCTTATAGGCGCTGATGGAGGTCTGACCGAATGCGTCGTCGCTCTCCGGATAGGCAGCTTCTTCGTCGATCCAGCTGGCAGTGCCCTTGGACACCACAATGGGAATCTTGCGGTCGCCGGAGCTGGTGCGGATGATGTGGGCAAAGCGACGGAAAATGTTCTCCTCCTCAAGAGACTCGATCAGGGTGCGCTCATACTCGTCCGGCACGAGATAGCCGCCCTCGGAATCGGTGCCCACCTGCAGCGCATTGAGCACCTCGTGCGGTACGGACTTATCGCGCATGGTGCGCCAGAAGGCAGCCTTATACGCATCCGAAGCCCTGCCAGTCTTTTCAGCCTTGCCTTCGGGCGCGATGGGCTTATCCGTGAGCGTTCGAGCCGTCGGGCGGTCAAACTCCAGATCCAGCGCCTCCTGACGCTCCAGCCGCTCGATTTCCTTGCCCATGCGGATCACGTCGGCTTCCATCTGGTCATAGGTGGCGCTGTCCTCGGCGGACAGGGTGCCATTCGCGTCCTTGCGGGATTCCACAAACGCCTTGGCGGCCTCCCACAGCTTGACGCGCTTTTCGCGCATGGCGCGGATTTCATTCATAGACATGTGTTTTTTCCTCCAGTCAATAGTCGTATTTCAGGCGATCCAGTCGGTCGGCAAGGGCGGACGCGCTGGTGCGCGGCACTGTTTCCGGCTTTTCGGTCTGCAACTTTTCCAGCAGGCTGTTCATCACGCGCTGCTGCACGCTGGCGGACGAAAAAAACATGGACTCTCCCGTTTCCTGCGGGTCGTTCTCGGAAAAGAGAATCTCATCGCAGAAGCCAAGTTCTCTGGCTTTTACGGGGTTCATCCATGTTTCATCGTTCATCATATGGCTGATGCGGGTGCGGGACAGGCCGGTTTTCAGCTCGTAAGCGTTGATGATGCTTTCCTTGACCTCATCCAGCAGCTGACCCGCTCTGCGCATTTCCTCGCTGTCGCCCATGGCGATGGTGAAGGGGTTGTGGATCATCATCATGGCCGTGGGGCTCATACAGACCTTGGTGCCCGCCATGGCGATGACGGATGCCGCGCTGGCTGCAATGCCGGTGATCTTCACCGTCACGTCGTTTGGGTATTCCCGGAGCATGGTGTAGATCTGCGAAGCGGCAATGGTATCGCCGCCCGGCGAGTTGACGGAAATAACGATGGGGCCGTCTGCGGAGAACAACTCCTCCCGGAACGCGGCAGGGGTTACCTCATCCCCATACCAGCTTTCCTCCGCAATCGGCCCCTCCAGAAGCAGCGTCCGCTCCTCCGGGTTGGTTTCGTCTCTGGCCCAATTCCAGAAATGCTTGTTCATCTGGCTTTCCTCCTGCCGCGCTTGGGCGGCTCGTTTTCTTCGGGTTTGGTTTCTTCCTCTGGCGCATCTTGTCCGTTATCTTGTCCTGTATCTTGGCTGCTCTCCTGATTCCCCTGAATGGCAAGCCCCATGAGCACGCCCAGACCCGCAAGGCTGATGGGAATCATGTTTCCATTGACCAGATAGGCGTTGCCGCCTTCCTCCTCGGAAACCGGATTCAGATTCTCCAATTCCCGGATGTCGTTGGTGGACATCCAGCCGTTCTGCCGAGCGATGGCGTAGCCCTCCATGCGGGATTTATAATCGCCCCGCATGAGGCCGTCCAGATTGAATTGCACATAAAAGCGCCCCTTCTCGTTATCCGGGAAAAGAGCGCGATTGATGGCCTGTTCAATCCTCACCAGCCATGGCCGGATGGTATGGACGGCAAAGGAGATGTTCTGCGATTCGATGTTGGAGAAGGTCGCTCTGTCCAGATCGCCGATCATATGCGGCGGCACACGAAAGATGCGGCAGATTTCCGAAACTTGGAACTTTCTCGTTTCCAGAAACTGTGCCTCGTTGTTGGGCAGGCTCAGCGGAACGAAGGACATTCCCTCTTCCAGTACAGCCACGCGGCTGGCATTGCCGGAGCCACCATAGGCAGCGTTCCAGCTGGCCCGCAGAGCTGCCGGGTCTTTGACTGTGTTCGGGTGTGTCAGGATACCGCTGGGGCGTGCACCGTTGGAGAAGAACTTGCTGCCGTATTCCTCGGCGGCGATGCCAAGGCCGATGGCGCTTTTCTCCAGCGCAATGGGGCTATACCCCACGATACCGTCAAAGCCGAGGCCGGGCACATGCAGTACCTCGCTTGGGTCAAGCGCCCACGTCTTGCCGTCACTGGTGGTGTAGGTATAGGTCAGGTTGCCCTTGCTGTCCCTGTCCACCTCCATGTGATCCGGCAGCAGCGGATACAGGCTGTCGATTTGCGAGCGGCCTGTGCGGATGATCTGGCAGTAACTGTTCCCATAAAGCAGCAGGTGTGTCAGCATGGTTTCCCGCCAGACAAACGAGGTCATCTCCAGATTCGGCTCGTCATGGATCAGGCGGTACAGCGGGTGCTCCATGGCCTTCCGGCTGCCTTCGTCCGTGGCTTCATACACATGGAAGGGCAGGCTGGCGATGGTTTCGGCAATCACACGCACGCAGGCGTAAACGGCAGAAACCTGAATGGCCGAGCTGGGGCTGACCGATTTGCCAGAACCACTCATACCGAAGTAAAAGCTGGGCGCGGCGGATACGGCGTTTTGGGGCTTGTCCCGCGCCCGAAACAGATATGAGAATGGATTTTTCATGGATACCTCCATTACAGACCGCTGCCGGTCTTATGGTTATGGCAGCTTTCGCAAAGCGCTTGCCAGTTGCGTTCATCCCAGAACAGCTTCTTATCGCCCCGATGTGGAATTATGTGATCGACCACAGTGGCGGGCGTGAAGTTGCCCTGCTTCATACACTCCGCACACAGCGGATGGCTGCGGAGAAACCGTGCGCGGGCTGTGCGCCACTGGCTGCCATATCCCCGGCTGGCGGCGTTTTCCCGCGCAAACAGGGCGCGATGCACCTCGCAGTACACCCCGTCCGACAGGTTCGGACATCCCGGATACCGGCAGGGACGTTTGGGTTTTCGCGGCATAAGACACCTCACAATACGATAAACCCGCGATGGTTATAGATGGAATCGCCGCCGTTCAGGTTCTTCATCGCCCGATCCAGCGCCATCACAAGCGCCACCGCGCCGTCCACCTTTTCGGTGGATTTTTCTTTGTCCAGCTTCAGGTTTCCAGCCGGGTCGGTGCGCACATAGGCGTTGTCCATATTCCAGCGCAGCACCGGGTGCCCGCCGTGGCACAGCTTGTGCTCCAGCACGAGGCGCATCAATTCCTTCGTCGGAGGCGACATATCCTTAAAGCCCTGACCGAAGGGCACCATGGTAAATCCGTCGTCCTCAAGCGTCTGTACCATCATGGTGGCGTTCCAGCGGTCATGGGCGATTTCCCGGATGTTATACCGCTCGCCCAGCTGACAGATGAACTGCTCGATAAAGCCGTAGTGGACGACGTTGCCCTCCGTGGTATGAATATACCCCAGATTGCGTTCCCGGAGTAATCGAATCTGTTTTTCCTGTTTATAGGTCAGCGCCATGTTCTACCACCATCACTGTTCCCATGGAAACTGGGGCTTTCCGAAATGCCCATAAGCAGCCGTTTTATTGTAATCGACCGCTTTCAGATGGAGCGCTTCTATGATCCCGGCAGGGGTCAAATCATACTGCCGCTGTGCCAGTTGGGCCAGTTCTTTCTCCGCCACTGTTTCTGTGCCGAAACAGTTCACGTTGACCGACACAGGTTCCTTCATCCCGATGGCGTAGGCCAGCTGGATTTCACAGCGTTTGGCGTATCCGGCAAGCACAAAATCCCGCGCAATCTTCCGAGCCATGTAGGCGGCGGAGCGGTCTACCTTAGAGGGGTCTTTACCGGAGAAAGCCCCACCGCCATGACGGCACATGCCGCCGTAGGTATCGGCGATAATTTTCCGGCCCGTCACGCCGGTATCCGCAAAGGAACCGCCCTGCACAAACCTGCCGGTAGGATTCACCAGCGCTCTGAAATCTGTGTTCAGGCCATAGGCTTCTGCGACCTGTACCATAATGCCACGGACAATCTCCTTTACCTGCACAGTGTGTACGTCCGCCCGATGCTGTGTGCTGATGAGGAACGTGTCGATCCGTCCGGCTTCGTAATCGTAGGTCACATGCGCTTTGGCATCCGGCAAAAGCAGCGGAGAGCGCAAGTCACGCAGAGCCAGAAGCGCACGGGTAGCCAGCATAAAGGGAAGGGGCATCAGCTCCGGCGTTTCGTCTGTGGCGTAACCGTACATCATCCCCTGATCGCCCGCGCCGCCTCTGTCCACGCCCCGTGCAATGTCTCTGCTCTGGCGGGTGATAAAGGCGGCGCTCTCGTAGCTTTCAGATTCAGGCACACCGATACGGCGCAGCACATCATGTGCCAGCGCATCGGTGTCGGGCATGTGCTCAGACGTAAGCTCGCCTGCCAAAACGATTACGTTGTCCTTGATCAGACACTCAATCGCTACGCGGCTTTCGGGATCGTGACGCAGACAGTCCGTCAGCACAGAGTCCGCGATCTGATCGCAAATTTTATCCGGGTGCCCGCAGGACACCTGCTCGCTTGTAAACAGCATTTTCAATCCTCCCTATGTACGGACGGGTGAAAGGAGTAAGCCCCGTCCGGCCAAAGAAAAAGGAGCGGGATGTGCTCCCGCCCCTCGTCTACTCTTGGCATGGTATACTATACCACAGAATTTGGTTCATGTCAGTTCCTACTTAGTTCCACCTTTGTTTCACCCCGCGTCAACGGCTCCGATCTGTACCTGCAGCGCGTGGGTGATCTGCTCCATAAGCTGCTCGTCCAGCACAGCGCCCACTCTGTTTTGAAGCTGTGCTTTATCAATCGTGGTGACCTGCTCAGCCAACGCAACGCTGGTCTGTGTAAGCCCGGTGACGGCGCACCGATGCAGCACCACATGCGTCGGCATGTGCATGGCCTTGTACCGGGATGTGATGGGCACAACAGTGATGACCGGCGCGTGGACATTGGCAGTGTTGTTGCTGACAATGAGCACGGGCCGAAACCCGGACTGGCAGCAGCCGGTGGGCACTCCCAAATCCGCATAGTAAATATCCCCTCTCCGGCACATCTTATCCCTCCGCTCCCAGCATATAAGCCGCTGTTTCCTGATCGTGCTTCTTGTACATCGCTTCCAGCGCGGTCATGGCCCGCTTGCGCATCCGATAGACCGTGGTGTGGCTGATGGCATATTTCTGTTCGACAGCCTCCCACTTCAGCTGTTCCACAACCAAGTCCCACATCACCGGCTCAAGATCGGCAGGGAGGGAGTGCAGCGCGCTTTCAAAGAAATCCAGCTCGTCCGACACACAGCGCAGCCGCCATTCCAGATGCTCGTACCACTCCCGGTTCATCCGGTTCAGCCGGTCACGGTAGTTCATGGCGATCTGCGCCGTCTTATCCGAAAGGCTGCTGGTCTGCACGCGCTCGCCATCCTGTCGGGGCGTGTACATGCTCTCGATCACTTCCTCCGCAGACAGCCCCCGGAAGTGTGCAATCTGGTAGGCCAGGCACTTCCTGTCCCGCACCATGTCCGGGTACTCCGCAATCAGCTTTTCAATCCTTACGCTCATGGGACACCTCCATCTGTGCCTTGACCGCCGCGATCAGGGCGGCTTGTCCTACGTCCTTTCGTTCCAGTGCCCGCATCACATCCTCGTCATGTGTGCCTGCAGTGACAATGTGGTGGATGACCACCGCGCCCGCGCTCTGTCCCTGCCGCCAGAGACGGGCATTGAGCTGCTGGTACAGCTCCAGCGACCATGTGAGGCCGTACCAGATCACCGTGGAGCCGCCCTCCTGCAGATTCAGCCCATGCCCGCCGGATGCGGGATGCAGCAGCCCCATGGAAATGCGCCCGGCGTTCCAGTCGGAGATGTCCCTGCTGGTGTCGATGACGCGGCTTTCCGGGAAGCGCTTCTGAATCCGGGCAAGGTCATGCTTGAACCAGTACGCCACCAGCACAGGCTTGCCGTTGGCGGCCTCCACCAAATCTTCCAGCGCGTCCAGCTTTCGGTCGTGGATAGCAACCGTCCGCCCCTGCGAATCGTACACCGCGCCATTGGCCATCTGCAGGAGCTTACCGGACAGGGCGGCGGCGTTCACCGCGTCGATCTCACCGTCCTTCAGCTGCAGAATCATTTCCCGTTTCAGGGTATCATAGAGCTTCTGTTTCTGTGCGCTTAAATGTACCTCCACCCGGTTCATGGTCAGCTCCGGCATTTTCAGGTGATCCGTGGCCTTCATAGAAATGCAGATGTCGCCGATCAGCTCATAGATCTTCTGCTCCGCGCCCTCCCGCAGCTTATACGAGTACACGATCTCACGGTTCCGCTTATCCGGTACAAAGAAGCGTTCCCGGTAGTGGGTCAGGAATCGTCCGAGGCGCTGCCCCATATCCAGCAGGTACATCTGCGGCCACAGGTCAATCAGGGTATTGGGCGCGGGCGTGCCGGTCAGCCCGATCACCCGGCTGCACAGGGGGCGCACCTTTTTGAGCGCCTTGAACCGCTGTGCCTTGGCCGACTTGAAGGAGGACAGCTCATCGATCACCAGCGCGTCAAAGCGCCATGCGGTGTGCTCCACCAGCCAGCTGACATTTTCCCGGTTGATGATATAGATCATGGCTTTCCGGGCAAGCGCCGCCCGGCGTTCCTTTTCGCTGCCCATCACCAGCGAGTAGGTCAGACCCTTCAGGTGTTCCCACTTGGCAATCTCCCTCGGCCATGTGTCCTCGGCCACGCGCTTGGGAGCCACCACCAGCACACAGCCCACATCAAAGCTGTCCAGCAGCAGATCCCACAATGCCGTCAGCGTAATGACGCTCTTGCCCAGACCCATATCCAGAATCAGACCGCAGTATGGATGAGACAGCACAAATTCCGTCGCATATGCCTGATAATCATGAGCACAGTATTTCATCCAGTATCCCTCCAATCGCTTCCGGTCTATCCAAGCAGTACACCAAAAACCCAAGCCCTTCCAGCTGCCTTTTTCTGTGTACTTGCAGAGGACGCAGCTGTTTTCCGGGCGCTTTGCATTCCACAAATCCCATTTTACCGCCCGGAAGCAGAATCAGGCGGTCAGGCACTCCATCCAAGCCGGGAGACACGAACTTGGGCGCGATACCGCCCATATGCCTGACCGCTGCCACCAGCTTTTGCTCCACCGTTTTCTCTCTCATGCGCTTCTCCTTTTGCTGTTTCCAATGCTTGTTTCTCATGGGGGCTAAACTCCTTACGCGCGTATGTGTACATATGCGGGCCTGATTTCCTTTCTATTTATATCTACATTCTTTCTGTAGAGAATGAGAAACAAAGGAAACAGGCAGATAAGAAGCCTACCGGCGCGGGGCCTTGGTCTGTTTCCGATGAATGTTGCCAAAGCCCCGCCATGGAAACATGGGAATCAATCTGTCCCTGTTCCCGTTCCTGCATCGGAAACACGCACATAGCATTTTTGCACGCCATAACCGATGAACCGTGCCTTGCCGCTGGAGGAACCCTCATACTTCTTCCAACCACCCAGCTTATACAGAATCCCCTCGATCTCGTAGGAGTCGGCCTTCTTCAGCGCGTCGCGGGCTTTGCCGAAACACTCGCACCAGATTTCCATGGCGCACACCCGGTCGCGGCGTACTGTGCCCTCCGCAGGCGTTCCGAAATCGCTGCCGCCCAAATAGCTGCGGCGCTGGTACAGGTCATACTTGTCCCAATCCGCAGGCAGCAGCCGGTCAAGGTAATCCTGCACCACACCTTCGCGGTCATCCGACTCCATCGCCTCTCGCTGCTGGGCATAGGCTTCCGCTGCCACATCGTCCTTGAGGAACAGTTCTTCACCGTTGTGATAGGCACAAACCGCCTCCGCCCAGATCTGGTCAATGTCCTTCATATCCCACGGGTGCAGCTTGCCGCCGCCCGATACGCGCACAGGCCAGAAGCGCCGATTGCCCGTGATGTCTCGCAGGAAGCCGCCGTCGCTGTTGGTTGTGCCCACGATAATGCAGGATCGCGGATGGCTCTCCACAGACACACCATAGGATTGGCGATACTTGTCATCTGTGCGAGTAATGAACGACTTCACCGTCTCCACGTCCATCTTCTTCATGCCCGCAAGCTCTGAAATCTCCAGCAGCCAATAGCCCTGCAGCTTTTCCGGCGCGGTCTTGTCCTTCATATCCGCGATGGTCAGGCTGTCCGAATACCACTTCTTTCCCAGCCGGGCAAAGAAGGTGGATTTACCAATGCCCTGCGGGCCGTTCAGCACCAGAATGGAGTCAAACTTCACACCCGGCTCATAGATGCGAGCCACACCAGCCGTCAGCGTTTTGCGCGTAGCCGCCCGCACATAGGGCGTATCGTCCGCGCCGAGGTAATCGATGAGCAGCGTATCCAGCCGGGGCATGCCGTCCCACACAAGGGATTCCAGATAATCCCGCACCGGGTGATACAGCCGCTCTGCCGAGGTGACGGCCAGCAGCGCATCCTTGAATTTCGTCGGCGACCAGATGCCATAGCAGCGCTCGAAGTACAGCTTGGCGCAGGCCAGATCGGTATCGCTCCAGCCGGGCTTTACCTGTTGCCATGGGAGCGCCTCCCGCACATCCAGCAGATTGCTGAACTGGTTGTACACGATGCCCTGCAGATTCGGATCATGGCGCAGGATGGCGCTGATGTTGGCCATAGTGTCCTTGATGGTGCCATTGCGTTCCAAATCCAGCTGTGCCTGCCAGTTATCGTCCGCTTTGAAATCCTCCTGCGCCTGTGCCGCACGATCCTCCGCCAGCGTTTTCTTTACGCCTGCGTCCTGTACTGCAAAATCGCACATAGCCTTATAGGACGGCAGCTTGCTGGGCGCTGTGTCGGCGGCAACCTTATCGTCCAGATCACGGAACTTGTGAATGCGCACCAGATCAAAGGCGTTGAGCAGCTGCCCGCAGGCCGGGTCGGTGGCATGGTGGCTGTAAGCGAACTTGCCGTCGTAGAGCACCACACCCGCAGAGGAATCCGCAGGCACATAGTCGTAGCGGCCTGCCATGGCGCTGGGCTGGTACACGTCGGACAGGAAGGTATCAATGGCTTCCTCAATCGAGTACGTCCGACAGAAAGCGCCCACGATGCCGGGCTTGGCAAGCGGATCGGCCTGCTGCTTGCGCTGGCGGTCGATGAGCGTGCTCTCACGGGACGAGGTGGGCAGAAGGCTCACATCCCGCCAACCGGGATGTGCGGAAAGAAAAGCGTCCGGATTGAGCCATGCGCCGTCGAAACGCTCGAACACGTACTCGCCGTTGCTGGGCGTGGTCGGCCAGTACATCAGCTGGTGCGCCCGGTACGAGCAGCTGTCCACGCAGTCGATGCCCCATTCCTTTGCCAGCAGACGGGTCAGCGCCAGATATTCCTCCGGGGACACATCCCGCGTCAGCGGCGTGATGATGCGATATCTCGGCGCTTCCGGCGTGTGGCTGTGGGTAGAATACAGGCAGGAGGCGTACTGGTTCAGCATCCGATAGCGTTCCAGAAAATCCGGATCAGCGCTGTCGATGTCGTGGGTCAGCATGGAGCGGCATTCCACATTGGCCGCTTTGCGGCGGCCCTGCTTGAGCCAGCCGCCTACCATGCCGCCTTTGTCCTTGGCCCGGTCGCGCTCGGCCTTGGACAGCTTCGGGTATTCCTCCACCGTTTCCGGGGTGCGGATCGTATTCTTCAGCCTTTCGCACAGCGCGTCAAAGGTAATGGTTTTATTTGACCAGACCTTGGCAAAGCAGCTGCTGCCGTAGGCGATCTTCAGTTCTCGCATGACGCTTGTACCTCCTGACAGTCCTTCGTAAAATAGCGGATGGTCTTATTCCGGCTTTCGGCCTTGCGGATTTCCGAGGCCATGCCCTGTGAAATCGTCTCGCCAAATACCCAGACCTCGTTGCACTTGGTGAGCAGCAACCGGCTCATGTACAGCGCCTGCTGCCGCTGCGCCGGATCTGTGTCGTCCATGAACTGCGGGAACAGTAAGTGGGTAGCGATGGGCACACAGTTTTTCTGCACCGCAAACCGGCAGTACGCCTGTGCCCGCCTGACGTTCTGCTTTACGCCGCCCGCGTAAGGGGAACAGATATACACGATAGGCCGGTAGACGGCATAGCTTGCCCGCAGTTGCTTTACCGCCTGCTTTTCCTGCTTGCGTTCCTTTTCGATGCCGGTGAACGCCTCGTACACCGTGGGGTCATGGTAGCCTTCGTGGTTGTATTTTGAAAATCGCATGTGCGCCTCCTTAATCCTTCTTGTAAAATGCACACTCATAGCCGTCCGCCCGGAGCACCAGCCCTGTTGCCCATGGCGGCGTTCTGCCCATCTGCTCACAGACACCATCCAGAGATACACGGGGATCGGCTTCGAGGATGATTTCATCGTGAACGTGCGCCACAATATCGCAGCAGCGCAGCGTGCGCATGGCGTAGCACAGCAGGTCGCGGCTGATGCCCTGCACGATGTTTTCCACGAACTTGGGGCCGTAGGACTCGATGCGCTCCCACTTTTTCGTCGCGCCCACGCCCATATAGGTCACAGCCGGAGAGCCGAACTGGTTCTCGCCGATCCGGGGCTTGGCGTAACACAGGTCTCTGCCGGAGGGCAGGTGAATGAACAGCATTCCGGACTGTACATGAAAGCGGATGCCGTGGGCATAGGTGGAGGTTTTATCCCGTACCGCCGTCATGACGGCTTCGTCCACGTCCCACCACAGCCGGGTGATGTGCGGGTTGGCGCTGCGCCACTGCCTGACCAGCGTAGGAAGCTCTTCCTCGGTCAAGCCCATTTCCAATGCACCCATGGCTTTCAGTGCGCCCACCGAGCCGCCGTAGCCGAGGGCCAGCTCGGCGATTTTACCCTTCTGACGGAGATGACCATTAACGCCATGCTTTTCTACCGGCACACCGAACATCTGGCTGGCGGAGGCGCAGTAAATATCGCCGCCGCGCTCGAACACCTTCATGCGCCACTGCTCACCGGCCAGCCACGCAATCACGCGGGCTTCCACCGCGCTGAAGTCGCTGACGATGAGCTTTTTGCCCGCGCTGGGAACGAAGGCGGTGCGGATCAGCTCGGACAGCACATCCGGCACAGAACCAAACCGCTGCTGAACAGTTTCGTAATCGCCACAACGGACACACGCTCTTGCTTCAGCCAGCTCCTCCATGTGGTTCTGGGGCAGGTTCTGCAGCTGCACATTGCGTCCAGCCCAGCGTCCGGAGCGATTGGCCCCGTAGAACTGGAACGCGCCGCGCACACGCCCGTCCGCACAGGCAGCGTTGCGCATGGCGATATACTTTTTCACACTGGACTTGGCCAGCTGCTGCCGCAGAATGAGCACTTCGCGTAGATCTTCCGGGCAATCCTTGAGCAGCGCCACCACCTGCTTCTTGCCGAGGCTTTCGGTGAGCACATCATGCTCGGACAGCCACTTTTTCATCTGATGCACGGAATTGGGGTTTTCAAGGCAGGTCAGCCTTTGCATCTGTTCCGTCAGCTCGGCGCGGGAACGTATATCCATCTGGATGGCGCTTTCCACCAGCTGCCGGTCGATGGCGATGCCCCGGTCGTTGATCTCCTGATCCTGATGGTACTGCTCCCACACGTCCTCCGGCACGGGATACCGGCGCAGGCGCTTTTGAATGCCCATTTCCGTTTCCACGTCCCGCAGGTTATATGCTTTGAAAAGCGTCCATTTTTCCGGCGCGTCCTGCGGCAGGTTACGGGTACGACCGCCGTTTGCTTTGGTGGCGGCACAGGGCTGGCAGAAGTAGCGGATCAGCTCCTTGCCTTCGCTCAGCTTCTGCTTATCCAGCGCCAGCGCCGCACCCACACCCATCAGGGAAAGGGGCAGGCCCAGATAAGCAGACCAGATCATGGTGCAGCGCCACTGTGCCGGATCGAGGAACTCGTCGTTCGGCAGACTCAGATAGCGGGACAGGCACACGCGCTCAAAGTTGGCGTTAAATGCCCACTTGGTAACACGCTCATCCGTAAGCGCTGCGAGGATTTCCTCCGGGATGCACTCGCCGCTGGCCAGATCGACCACCCGCACAGGGCCGTCGTCTACCGAATAGCCGAACAGCAGAATCTCAAAATCCGGCGCTTCGCTGTAGCGATACACAGAGGATTTGCTCAGATCGACGCTGGAATAGGTTTCTATATCAAGGCTGATGTGTTTCAATGAGGTTCACCTCCATAGAAAAAGGGCGGCGGGAATGCCGCCATGGGAAACCCGCCGCCTCGGTCGTGTGTCAGCTGAGGAAATCCTCATCGTCGTCCACCGGCTCAAATTCCTCGCTGGCCTTGGCCCTGCCGCCGAGGGAATCGCCGTCCTTGAGCTTCTGAATGTTCCCCAGCCCGGCAGCGACGCCGCGATTGCCGTTGGAGTTATAGCCGTAGAAGGTCACGGTGATCCTGCCGTAGCAGCCGGAGTACACCTCGGTCTGGTCAAGAATGGGCTGCACCTGCTTGTCCACCACCTGCGGCTTCTCGCGGCTGTTGGCGTTCAGGAAATAACAGCCCGCATACGCCTCGTCCTCCGGGCGGTCAATATCGCCGTCCCGCAGGGGCAGCTTCAGGTTCGGGGGAATCTTGCCGCCCCACTTGGGCAGGGATTCCTGTTTGGCCACCTCGATGGCCGCCTTGATGGCGCTGACCGTCTTGGTGTCGGACTTGGGAATAATGGCGCTGACGCTGTACTTCGGTTCGCTTCCGTTAACGCTGTCCGGCTCCCAGCAGTGCAGGAAGGAAAAGCGGCAAGGGATCATAACCTTCTTGGGATTGGAAAAGCTACTCATCTTCTTCATACCTCCATGAAATCATCTTGGGCGGTGCTGGCAGTGACGGCCTCGCGCCGGTCGGATTCCGGCACCAGCGTCAGCTTGCCATGGGGTTTCGTAACATACTGGCCGAGGATGGAGCGGAACTGCTCCTTGCCCATGAGCTTCTCCATCTCGCCAATACCGATCAGGGTTTTCTTGTAAATGTCCTTGTAACCGGCGGCGGTCGCTGCCTGCACCACGTCGGCTTCGTCCGTGTACTTGCGGATGCTGCGGCCTTCGACCACCTTGAAGCCGGGCCACGCCTTGCCGTGGTTGACGGCCTCGTCCTGTGCGAAGGCGTATACGTCCGCCGCCCACTTTGACAGCTCGTCCGCCTTGCCGATGATCTCGGAAATCTCCGCGTCGGACAGCAGCGCGGGCTGACGGAAATCCATCTTGGCCAGCGCCAGATAGCTTTCCGCACGGGCGCGGCACTGGGTTCGGGCACGGCAGAAGCGGCACCATGTGCCAGCGGAGAAATCGCCTGCGCCGATGAGCGCCTGCGCACCGGCAGGACGGAGCACTTCGTCGCCCCAGCGCTTCAGGTATTCAGGCGAAATGCTCCATGTGGAGGAATTGCCAAGTCGCGGCTGGAAGATGGTCATGCGCACCGTTTCGATGTCGTAGAGCGCCTCGGCCATGTGCAGCACGCCCAACCCGTAGATCATGAGCTGCGGGTTTTCCTCGGCGTGAACCTCCACGCCCTTGCCCAGCTTCAGGTCAATGATGTGAGCCACTTTATCGGTGATGATGACCATATCCGCTGTGCCGAAGCAGCCGTCCACATACTCGGAAGCGTCGATGCGCTGTTCCACCAGCAGTACGGGGCTGTGACATTCCCGGCGAGCGTCCTCGATTTCGCCAATGACGAAGGACACATACTCATCCACCGCTTCCAGCAGCTCGTCCTTGTAGTATTCGGACGTGGGACGGGTGGTGCGCTGCTTTAAGTACTTGCGAATCAGGTGCTCGGCCAGCGCGTGGCCCGCTGTGCCCTCGGCGGCGTATACGCTCTCGCCCTCTTCAAACTGCTCTTCCAGCAGCAGAGAAGGCGGGCAATGGATGCGGCGGTTGGCCGCCGAGGGAGAAAATCTTGCGTGTGTATCCGGCATTACAGTTTCCTTGCCTCCTCCATGAGCGCGGCGTAATCCTCCGGCTTCACCCCGGAGAGCTTGCCTGCGTCGTACTTGTACAAAAGCGCCTTGACGGCCTGCGTCTTGCCCTCGCCGCTCTTTTCAGCCAGCAGCGTGCGCACCTGATCGATGGTGATCTGAGGCGCGGCGGGCTTTGGCGGCGTATTGTCAACCGATTGTGCGGTCGTTCCCTCCGGTGCTGCTGTGTTTCCCTGAATACTGTCAGCAATGCTCTGGAGGCTATCTGCCAGAGAACGCATATCCTCCACCACATCCAGCAGGAGCTTGACTTTGCTCATCCTGATCTTCCTTTCATCGTTCTGTGTTGGGAGGAGCCATATTCCGTCAGCATCTGCCGAAGCACATTGGCCTGATATGCGTCGCAGTTGCCGATCAGCTCGGAAAGGACGCGCTGCTGTTCGCAGCTGAGAATGTTGCGGTGGGGATGGTACCAGTCCGCCACCTTGACACATCCGCCATTTCCGCGCTGTGTTTCCAGAGGATAATCGACCGTGAGCGCTGTAATATCCGAGCGGATGGTACGTCTGGTTACGCCCAGTTCCAGCGCGAGACGGCCCATGGATTCCTGCCGCCGCGCTGTCATGATGCGCATGATTTCAGCGCGGCGCTCGTTTGCCGTCACGGTCGATCACCTCCTTTCCTTGGCTCTGGCTGAAGCCTAACAGCCAAATAGGAAGGGTAATTTCCTATTTGAGAAATTTTCTCAAAGAAAATAGGGCTGCTCATATTCGCGCTCCTGTTCCCGGAGCCGGGGCATGGAGCGGCGCAGGTGATACTGCCGTGTTCCAAAACGCAAAAAGACCAGACAGCGAATGTCGAAGCAAAAGAAAACCGCCGAATGCGTGCTTTGAACAAAGCAGTCATCCGGCGGTGGTACTCCGTTGCCTCGGCGTCCGTTACTCGGTCTGGTTGCGAAAATGCGTATCCATCAAGGAAACCGGGCTTTACCGGGAGTGCAACCCGTAAGCCACGCAGCGGCTGTTATGGCCAGCTGAACCGTCGTGGCAAGAGAATCGCCTCCCTCGCTCGGATTCAGTCCCGTTTCCATGCGACGCTATACAGTTTTCCTGAACGCATGCGCCGGATTTCCACCGGCAGTTTGCAGCCTTTACAGTACGCGATCAGGTGGGTAGAGAACCCCCAACGCAAAGGAAAAACAGCGTTTCCTTGCATCGGGGGCAGCGTATAATCTTGCTCATAGAAACTCCTTTCCGGCCAGCCCGCGGCGAATCACTCAACCAGCTCGGCGAGCCACCCAGCCGTAGGCCGGGCCAGTAGTCTTGCATTTTGGTAGGCCATCTCCAGCGTCAGGCAGGTATGGCCGATGTAGTAGCCCTCCATGATCGACAGCGCCATGGCGAGATCGGGTCTTTCCATGTTCGTCAGATGGATGGGCAGCAGGTATTGCACACGGCTTTGAAAAATCTGCGGAACCGCAAGGCTCCAATCGGTCATGGCCTTTCGGCGAGCCAATTCCACTGCTGTTTCCAGCAGCAGTGGCAGATTCCACGCGCTGCGTATGGATTCCGGGAGCCGCGCCGCGTTTTCCTCATCCTCAAGGATATGGCTGGCGTTGACGCGGATCTCCCATTCCGGGTCGTAGTACGTCATCCACTGCCGCATGGCGTAGGTAGGTCGCGACGGCAGCAGCGGAACGTATTTGAACCATGGCGAGTCCTCGGTCGTAAAGCCTTTGAAGCACCATTTTCTCAGCGAATCTAAACGTTTGTTGCGGTTGAAGCACATATAGATAGATTTGTAATCCTTGGTGTTCAGCCCAGTATGAAAGCAGGCGAATTCTTGGTTGAGGTAGAAAATCTGGCCAGCCTGCCCTTCCGGGGTGCAGCTGTAATCAACGGCTTGCTTGCGAAAAACCTGATTGATGTAACGCTCAAGAATGGGTGTTTCTGTATTCTGCGTTTCATATAATGGCTGCCTGAACCGCCATGGCTCCGGTGCGGCCATCTGGGACAGTTCGTAAAGCTGCTCGTACCACGACGGAATGTAGGCAAACTGGAACAGATCGGCAGGGATCATATCAATTCTCTCCATTTCTTTTGAATAGCTTCTACGAGGTGCATTTGTACTTGAATTTTTTTATCTTCATCGATCATTTTATAAATCATACCATTTTCGCCGACCACCTCATATGTAACCAGCGCATTATGATAAGATTCATAAATGTTTAAGATTTCACTCAAAGCATTTTCGTCACCGGCAACTGCTTGCGTGATTAACATATAGCTCAGTTTATGGATCTCGTCCTCGCTTTTCATAGAACTCGCGTATGCTGCTAAAAGCCCGGCACTTCAGGTTATAGACGGTACGCGGGGTCACCTCCATTATTTCGGCAATTTGCCTGTCTGAGAGTTCTTCCCAAAAGGAAAGAATGATGACAATCCTTTGCTTTTTCGGCAAGCCTAAAAGCGCATGATAAACGCGTTCATCTGCTATCTCATAGGCTTGTTCATTGATACAAAAAGCAAAAGTGTCTGAAGGGTGATGATCTTCGTGTCCCAACAATTCCAGAAAGAAGGAAACCGGCGCATCCATAATATGCTTCTTCCTGTTTCGTTCAGCACGCTCCAAATTCCGCACATAGTTGCGCGACACCGTTTTACAAAATGAATCAAACATGGCGCAAATACGTTGCTCAAAAGAAGAAGTTGACACGTTACTTCCTCCCTTCGTTGGAAAGCGTGCTTTTCACCTCCTCGCATTACCAGAACACTTCTTGACCCTGCAAACCGGAAAAAAATTCCGAAAAATTAAAAAATCAGGCCAACCCGCACAAGGCGAATTGACCTGAAGAACAAGGAACTTTCCTTGCGTCCGGATGATGTTTTCTGCTCAGCTTTGCGGCATGGCCGCTTTTCCCAGATGTGTGTAAAAGAAATCGCTGATGGAATCGATGGTCTGCCGGACGGCCTGGCCGGAATACATATGCCCCTCGCCGGACAGCACCTGCAGCATCGCATTCGGGAAAGATTCCGCCGCACGACGGGAATAGTCGATCGGCACCAGCGTATCCCGGTCGCCATGAAAGATCAGCACGTCTCCGGGATAGCTCTTCGCCGCGTCGATAGGATCGAAATCATAAACGCTGGCAAAATAGTTGCGCCCGACGTTCATCAGCAGGTGGAAATACTGCTCGGGAATTTCGTCCGCACTGCCAAAGAGCTTTCTTGCGTCGTCCGCCAGTGAGAACGCCGGAGAGGACAGCGCCATTGCGCGCACCCAATCGGGATACGCCGCGGCGGTCAAGGCGGAGACCACGCCGCCCTGACTGTTGCCCAGCAGGAAGATGTACTGCTCGTTCACGTCGCTCCGTGCGCGAAGCATGGCGATTTCCGCTTCAAGATCCTGCTGCTCCGTGAAAATGGTCATCTCCAAGGGGCTGCCGTCGCTCTGACTGCCGGGGCCGCCGCCGCGAAAGTCAAAACATACGGCGAGATAGCCTTGACTGGCCAGCGCCTGTGCGTAAGCCTGTCCGCCGTGATTGGTGTCTCCGTAGCCGTGGGAGAAAATTACGGCAGGATAGACGCTCGCGCCGCTTTCGGGAATGTAGAGTACCGTGTGAAGTCTGCCGTTCTCCGTGTCTAATTCCATCGTTTCCGTGTGGTATGAGAAGCCGCCCGCACGGTCGATCACGAATGAAGCAGGATTGTCCAAATGGGCAAAAATGTTCTCCAGCCACGCGGCATAATCCGTCACCCAGCCGCCGTCAGAGCCGAAGCCGTGGGGCCAGCCGTTCAGCACAATGCGGCCTGTGGGAATGCCCATGCCGCGAATTACATCGTACTGCTGCTGGAACTGACGGTAAAAGGGATCCTCCGTGCCGTACACATAGAACGTGGGCGGCAGATTTCCCTCGGCCAGCCACGAAGCGTCCATATTGCCGACGCTGAGCCGCCCATAAAACGAATAGATCATGCCCGCGGCGGAAGCGTGAGCGGGAATCGCGTCCAGCTCGTCCGGCACATAGCCGCTGTCCAACGCCGTGCCGGTCACATCCTCGTCATAGTGCATCAGGAATTCGCCTGCCTGAATGCCGCCTGCGGAGAAGCCCATCACGGCGATGGCATCCGGGTTGATACCGTAGACAGATGCATTCTTTCGAACAAAGCGCACGGCGCGGGCGACATCCAGCGCGCCTTCCTCCTGCGTGTATGGCGATAGGCGGTAATCTACGATGAATGTCTGAAAGCCCAGCTCGCGCAGCGCCGCCGCCGTGGGCAGAGAATCCGTATAGTTGCCGCGGAACTGATACGCGCCGCCCGCCATCAGTACCACCGCGCCCTTGGGCTGAACGCCCGTGCGCACAGGAATCGCCGTGACGTATGGCCGGAAATTCCAAGAATCGAAATAGCCGGTCATGTTCTCGGTAAAACGAGTCTTGGTGGGAACGTTGTCCTCCTCCCACAGAAACAGCGCCTGAATGTGTTCGGGATCGGCGGCCGTATTCAGCACGGTGGCGTTGCCCTCCGGCTCAGGCAACCGCCGCAGCATATTGTCGCGGGAATAGTCCTGAATTTTTCCCAAGCCGTAATTGTACTCAGATGGGAAATCATCCGGGGTAGGAACGGTATCGGCAGAAGTCCCTTCGCGCAGGTCGTCCATTCCATCGAAGAAACTGGAAGTATTCGTATTGCCTTTCATCATTGCATCCTCAATCGCGTCGATACCGTTCTCCACCTCGCTGGCAAGCGCGCCTGCAAACGTCCCGCAAAGAGTCAGAATGAGCGCGAGACCAAGACAAATCGCAAGCGTCTTTTTCATCATGAATCATCCTTTTTTCTGATTTTGCGGGACGGAAGCGCCGTCTTATTTCTGCTCGTCTACCGGCGGCACCATCTGGGCATACTTTGCCAGCAGCTCCGGCGTGCTGGTGTAATAGCGCTTGTCCTGATTGAGCGCCGCGATGCGCGCCATTTCATCGCCCGTCAGGGCGAAATCAAACAGGCTGAAGTTCGCCTTGATGTGATCGGGATTCTTCGAGCCGGGAATGACGATGTTGCCGTCCTGCATATGCCAGCGCAGGATGATCTGCGCGGCGGACTTGCCGTACTTTTCGCCCAGCTCGGCAAACAGCGGCTCGCTGAGCAGCGCCTTATCGCCATGTCCCAGCGGATACCATGCCTGCGGCACGATGCCGTTTTCTTTCAGCAGCGCCTTCAGCTTCGGCTCCTGATTGTAGGGATGCAGCTCGGTCTGCAATACAGCGGGTTTGACCTTGCAGTCGTGCAGAATTTCCTCGATCTGCGCCGCGCTGAAGTTGGAAAGGCCGATCGCGCCCACCCTGCCATCTTCATAGGCCTGTTCCATCAGGCGGTAGCCCGCCCAATAATTGCCCGCGGGCTGATGAATCAGCAGAAGATCAATGTAGTCGGTGTCGAGCCGCTCGAGCGTCTTTTCCACCGCGTCCGGCTGCTCATAAAACGCGGGCCACAGCTTGGTTTCGAGGAAGATTTCCTCGCGGGGCAGACCGGATTTCTTCATCGCGCGGCGCACGGCCTTTTCATTGACGTAAGCATTCGCCGTGTCGATCAGGCGATAGCCGTTTTCCAATGCGGAAAGAACGGAAGTCTCCGCCTCGTCCGGGGTCAGCAGAAACGTGCCGATGCCCGCCATGGGCATTTTTACGCCGTTATTCAGGGTTACATATTCCATAGTGATGCCTCCTTAAAGCGTTTTGTTCAGCTTTTCGGCTTCCGCCTTGTTGGTCGCCATGCCCTCATAGCTCATGCCGTACAGCGCGGCGAAGCGCTTCATGGTGTATTCGCCCGCCTCCAGCATCCACTTTTCCGGCGCAGCACCCTGGAATACGAAATACAGCTTTCGCCCGGACAGCCCGCCGTTCTGCACGCGACCGTAGAAGCGATCTAGTACATTACGGACGCTGCCGCAGATATTGTGCCAGTACAGCGGCGAACCAATCACAATCGTATTCGCCTTTTCCATCGCAGCGATGACCGTATCCAGCCCGTCGCCGGGAAGCTGCTGACCGTAAGCACCGATGGTATAGTCGGTCAGGTTCAGGGTTTCGTATTCCTTGCCCTTGAGCAGCGCCGCCGCCAGAGAAGCGGTGTTGCCGTGATGATTAGGGCTGCCGTTGATAAACAGAATGCTCATATTTGTCTCTCCTTTATACGTTTTTGCCCATCTGATATGCCTGCTGCATGGCGGGCGTGTCCTTCACTTTGCCCGGCTCGTATACGCCGCTGCCGATGAGCACGCCCTTTTCCTGCGCGCCGCGCACACAGGCAGCATAACCGCGCAGGCAGGCCAGCGTCGTGTCCGCGGAGGAAACGTCCTCGTCCGCCATGGTGACGATGTAATAGAAATCCTTGTTCTTCACTTCCAGCCAGCGCGCCACCGTGCGGTCGATGACGGCCTTGAGCTGCGCATCGATGGAATAGAAATAAACTGGGCTGGCCATGACGATCACGTCCGCATCGATCATCTTTTGCAAAACTTCCGCCATGTCGTCCTTGTGGGCGCATTCGCCGTTATGTGCGCGGCAATAATAGCAGCCGGAGCAGGGCGCGATCTTCTTCGCCGCCACGCGGATGATTTCGACCTCGTTGCCGCTTTCCTGCGCGCCGCGGGCGAACTCGCCGCACAGCAAATCGGAATTACCGCCCTTGCGCGGGCTGCCGGACAGAATCAGCACCTTTTTATTCATGCATTTCCCTCCCAGTTACTTCAGTTTTCCGTATTCTTCGCCGTCGACCGGTTCGCACCACTCGGTATGCGTACGTTCACCGGGCACCTCAACGGCCAAGTGCGAAAACCAGCTGTCGGGCGCCGCGCCGTGCCAGTGCTTCACGCCGGGTGCGATGTTCACCACGTCACCGGGATGCAGCACGCGTGCCTTCTGTCCCCATTCTTGATAATATCCACAACCCGCCACGCAGATCAGCATCTGTCCGCCGCCCTTTTCCGCCTGATGAATGTGCCAGTTGTTGCGGCAGCCCGGCTCAAAGGTCACGTTGAACACCTTGACCTGCTCCGTGGAAACCGGCGCGAGGTAGCTTTTGCCGCTGAAATACTGGCTGAAGCCGTCGTTGGGCGCGCCGATGGGGAATACCATGGCGTTCTGGTGCGCCTGCCTCGCCGAATCCGCGTCCGGCTCCGTCCAGACCTCCTTGGCCAGGCGGAACGCCGCCCACGCCTTGGGCCAGCCCGCATAGAACGCCGCGTGGGTCAGAATCTCGGCAATTTCGCTGCGGGTGATGCCGTTGGCCTTCGCCATTTCCAGATGGTGGCGGAAGGAAATGTCCGTCAGCCCCTGCGCCATGAGCGCGGTCACGGTGACCAGCGAGCGGTCGCGG
>ENA-ORNY01000301-ORNY01000301.1-human-gut-metagenome-genome-assembly--contig:-NODE-301-length-36054-cov-11.504236_pt1 | contig 36054 bp, 23 predicted proteins | sample MGYA00242122_ERZ509036 | MGnify/ENA primary metagenome ERZ509036 (study PRJEB26280, sample SAMEA2338696) | human gut metagenome | biome: human gut; feature: human-associated habitat; material: faeces... | reverse complement strand
TTTATCTGGTTTCTTGTTATTCAGTTTTCAAGGTTCCGCTGTCTTGCGACAGCTTCTGTAGTTTACATCATTTTTTCGATGATGTCAACTACTTTTTTCGATTTCTTTCGAAAAAAGAGGCCCGCCCCTTTTGGTGAGCACATACATTCTATCCTTTTTACATGCAATTGGCAAGTCCTTTTTTGCTTTTTCTTGACAAAATGAGATTCCGCGCGAGCAGGCCGTCCTGGGGCACGGAAATGACAAATCCTGGCTCGCGTGTTATAATGGTATATGCATTTTTGGGCCCGCCGCCCGCGGGCGCGTTTTCGGCACGGCAGGACACTGTCGCGCCTCTTACTGAAACAATATTCCAAAGAAAGCAGAGGTCCTTTCGATGAAATCATCCCCTAAATCCGGCCTGAAACTGCTCGTAGTCCTCGCTGCCCTCTTACTGACGGCGTTCCTTTCCTTGTCCTGCGCGAAGCTTTCCGACTCCGCCCTGGAAGATGGTCTGGTACCAGATGCCGTCTCCCAGTTCTACGACAGCCAGGGGAAAGTCGTGTACACGACGGCATCGGCGGAACACCGGATTCCCGTCAAGTTCGACCAGATTCCGAAACAAGTCCGGTATGCGTTCATTTCCATTGAAGACAATCGGTTCTATGAACATGGCGGCATCGATTACCGCGGCACCTTGCGCGCCCTCGTGAGCAACATCCTGGGGCACGACGTGCAGGGCGGCAGTACGATTACGCAACAGCTGGCCAAGAACGCCTTCCTGTCCCAGGAGCGGACACTGACCCGGAAAATTAAGGAAGCCTTCCTGGCCAAACAGCTGGAAAACAAGTACACCAAGAACGAAATCCTCACGATGTATTTGAACCAGATCTACTTCGGGGAAGGTTCCTACGGCGTCGAGTCGGCTTCCCTCACCTACTTCGGGAAACACGTGCAGGACCTGGATTTGGCGCAGGCCGCCTGCCTGGCCGCCATTCCCAAGAGCCCGAACTACTTCGACCCCATGGAAAATCCCAAGGCCAACAAGGAGCGGCGGGACTTGGTCCTGGACCAGATGGTCAAGTATGGGCACATCACCCAGGTGGAAGCGAACAAGGCCAAGGCCGAGGAACTCGTCATCCGGAAACCGCAGAAAGGCACGAAAAAAGACGTACAGGGGTATTTCTTCGACTATGTCTCCCAGGAAATCGCCAAGAAATTCGGCGATGATGTCCTCTACAAGGGCAGCCTGAAAATCTACACAACCCTCGACAGCAGCATGCAGGCCGCGGCGGAAGACGCCATCTCCCGTCTCCCCAATATTTATACGAAAGATCCGGACCATCTGACACAGCCGCAGGTCGGCCTTATTGCCATCGACCCGCAGACGGGCTACATCAAAGCCATGATCGGCGGCCGGGGCCAGGACAAGTTCAACCGCGCCGTCCAGGCCGTGCGCCAGCCCGGCTCCTCGTTCAAGCCTTTCGTCTACCTGACGGCGATGGATAACGGCATGAACGCCGCCACCCTGATCGACGACAGCGAAGTTTCCGTCGGCGGCTGGAAACCGCAGAACTACGAACGGACCTTCCACGGAAAGGTCACTTTGCGGACAGCCCTGAAACTCTCCTATAACGTACCGGCCGTCAAGCTGGCCATGGAACTGGGACCGGAAAAGATTATCCGGAACGCAAAAGCCCTGGGCATTACGACCCTGGTGGAAAGCGGCGGCCAGAACGACGTGAACGCCGCCATGGCTCTGGGGGGCCTGACCAAGGGCGTCAGTCCCATTGAAATGGCCGCGGCCTACGGTACCATCGGCAACAACGGTGTCTACAACAAACCCGTGGCAATCCTGAAAATCGTCGACCGGAACGGCAAGGTCATTTACGAGCATCATCCCAGCCCGAAACAAGTCGTAAGCGCCAAGGCGGCCTACCAGACTACGGATATCCTCATGGACGTCCTGATCAGCGGCACCGGCGCCGGAGCGGGCCTGGGCCGTCCTGCCGCCGGCAAGACCGGTACGACGGACGATTACAAGGACGCCTGGTTCGTCGGCTTCACGCCAAACCTGAGCTGCGCCGTCTGGATCGGCGACGACCGGAGCCGTTCCATGGGACTCATGACCGGTTCCATGACACCACTCTCCATCTGGCACGCCTTCATGTCCCGGGCCATCCGGGAAATCCCCTACGCCAACTTCGTCCGTCCTGCCGGCGCCGTGACGCCCCGTGGCGAAGACATCGGCAAGCCGGAAGACAAAGACAAGGACAAAGACAAGGATAAAGACGCGGCGGAAAAGGATAAAAAGACCCAGGAAGAGGGCAAACTGAAAAACGCCACCCAAGACAAAAAGACGGACAAAGCAGCCAAACAGCCGAAGCCGGCCGTCAGCAACAAGCCGTCCACGACAACGCGCCGGTAACAACACGGTCCCGGCCGGATACAAAAACCCCCGGACAGAAGCCAGACTTCTGTTCGGGGGGTTCGTATTACAGGGCTGCCGCGAAGGTCGAGCCGCCGATAAATTCCTTGAGGATGGAATTATTGGGAATCGCGGTCTCCTCCATCGGTTCGATGAGAGACAACAGGACCAGGAGCCGGCTGGCGACCAGGTAGGCCCCACCCTGCTCAGGGCGGATGTCCCGCAGCAGGGGCTCAGCATACTTGCGCAGCACTGCCGGTTCATACAGCAGACTCGTGTTGAAGAACATGTCCGCTTCCTCCTGGCAGGGGAAAATGTATTTTTCTTCCCCTTCCCGCACGGAAGGCCATCCTTCGATGGTCGCCAACGCATCGTGGCTGCGGAACTGGAAATCCCGCACCATGCGGCGCAGGAGCCGCATATCCGTCGTATGGATGCGGTTGTAATTGTCAATCGACATGGGCGTCAGGGCACTGACGAAAATCTTCAGCTTGTTTTCCGCCGGGATGGACGCCGACGTCTGCCGATTCAAGGCGTGGATGCCTTCGATGACAAAAATGCTGTTTTCCTCGCACTGCATGATTTCGCCCGAATACTCCCGCCGGCCCGTTTTGAAATTGAACTTCGGCAGGCGCACCGATTTCCCTTCCAGCAGGGACTGCAGGTCCTTGTTGAAAAGCTCCCTGTCGATGGCGTCGATACTCTCGTAATCAAAGGACCCGTCGGGCTTGCGTGGCGTGTCCTCGCGGTTCCTGTAATAGTTGTCCATGGAAATGGGGATCGCCTGCAGGCCATTCACTTCGAGCTGGACACTGAGCCGCTGGGAAAAGGACGTCTTCCCCGACGACGACGGGCCCGCAATCAGGACAAACCGCAGCTTGTCCTTGTGGCACGCCACATAATCGGCCATCTGGGCGATTTTCTTCTCCTGCAGGGCTTCGGCGACACGCACGATCTGTCCCGATTTCCCCGCCCGGATCAGGCGGTTCAGTTTCGAAATGGTATTGCAGCCGATCATGGCCGCCCACTCCTCTGCCTCATGATAAATCGTGTTGATGCGGCGGTGCCGGTCCCAGGGCTCGACCTTCGTGTAATTTCCTTCTTCGGGATAATTCAGGACGAAGCCATCCTCGAACGGCAGGATCTCGAATGCGCCCAAATACTCCGTCGACGGCAGCAGGGGCTCCAAAAAGAATTCAAAATGATCCCTGATGCGGCTCACGGGAATCTTTTCCAGATCGGGGCGCATCTCCAAAAGGCCAATCCGGTCCTTGCCCAAGACGGGATCGTCGACGACGCTGTCGATGGCCAGCTTCCGCGAAACGAGCACAAACTCGATCGGCTCTTTCCGGGAGATGTATTCCCGCATCCGTCCGTCAATGTTCCGCAGCATCTCGGCGCTAAAACGACCCTCGTGAGTCACGCAGTACAACGCCGTCCCGAGGGAATTGCGCACTTCCACGTGGACGTCCGGGTACAGTTCCGACGCCGCTGCCACGAACAGGAACAGCAGGCTTCGTACGTAGGCACGGTTTCCTTCCGCCGAATTGAGGGGCAGGAACCCGACCGTGCAGTCCTCCGTCAAGGGCATATTCAAGTTGGCGCCCGCGCCGTTGACAATGCCTTCGGCAACAGGGGAATCCAATGTGTCTTGCCACGCGGCAGCCAAGTCGGCCAAGGGCGTCCCCTCCGGGACTTCCCGGACCGACTTGTCCGGCATGGTTACGCGGATCATGGCCGCACCTCCTTCTCAGCCCGCTACGGCATCCATGGCCCTCTTGATCTTGCCGGCCATACCGGGAATCTTCGACAGCGGGATGGAGCACAGGGCAATGCGGATACCGCCGGCCTGCGGGACCAAATAGATATGGTCTTCGTGCAGCTTGTCACAGATTTCCTGCTGTTTCACGCACGGAACGGACAGGAAAAACCCTGCCAGATAGGGGATCATCGGCAGGCCGCAGGCCTTCGCCTCACGGACGAACACATCGGCCCGGGCCTTGATTATATTATAATAATACTCCCGTTCCGCCTCGACCGCCGCCAAAAGGTCCGGATCACTGTAGACCAACTCCAGGGTCTTCATGGCCGGACGGTTGATGTTAGACCACGTGGCGCGGCTGGTGTACTGGTTCACATCGTAAAACTCCTGGGCCGCTTCCGGCGTATTGGCCACGCAGATCATGGCGCCGACACGCTGGCCGTACATCGTGAAGCCCTTGGACATACTGTACTGGACGATGGCCAGGACCTTGTCGGGCAGGTTGTCCAGGGCTCCGAAGACGCGGCGGACGGCATCCTTATCCCCACCGTAATCCAAATAGGCCACGTCGAGGAAGAGGACAGCCGGCTTGCCGGTTTCTTCCGTCACCTGGCCCAGCATCCGGACCACGCCGTCCAGATCTTCCCGGGACAGGCCGTAGCCCGTCGGATTGTGGGCCGGCGTATTGATGATGACAAGGACACGGGACTGGACTGCCAGCAGCTCCCGGACTTTTGCTTCCAGGGCCGGCAGGTTGAATGTTTCGTTTTCCGTGAGCATCTGGTAGTTCACCAGGGAACGGCCCAGATCTTTGCAGAGGACGGAGTAGGCGCCCCAGAACCAATCCGCCGTCAGAACCTTGTCCCCCGGTTCCGTATAATTCCAGATGGCGTGATGGATACCGCCCGTGCCGCCTGCCGTCGCGACGGCTTTCCGGTATCCCTTGGGTTTCACGGCGCCGAAACAGGCGTCCTGCACCTTATCCAGGAACCCCGGCAGACCCGCGATGGGCGCGTAGGCCACATATTCCTCTTCCGGCAAGGACCGGTAGACCTTGAGGACCGTCGGCAGGGCGACGAGCTTACCCTCGTCGTCCATCATGGCCCCAATGGTGCCGTTCGTCACCACGTCCGCGCCGTTTTTCGCCGCGTCGGCCACGGCCAGCGCGTTGGCGGCAAAAATATTGTCTTCCGCCGACTTTCCCTTCGCCTGTAAGGCTGTAAAACTCTTCAATGCAAACACTCCTTCCGATGGTATCCGACTACCTTCTCCCCTTCCCGCGGCGTTATTTGTCCGTGCGGGGGAAGAAATAATCGTGGACCGCGTTGACGGCCTCTTCTACCTGATCCCTCGGAATCAGGCAGGAAATGCTGATTTCCGAGGTGCTGACGACAATCAGGTTGATCTGTTTCGACGCCAGGGCCCCGAACATGCCGGCGGCAATGCCCGGGCTGCCGAGCATGCCGGCGCCGACGACGGAGACCTTCGCCACATTGGCTTCCAGGTCGATGCGGGTAAAGCCCATTTCCGCCTTCAGCGTCTCCAATACCGCCACGGCATCGGCCATGTCGGCTTTTTGACAAGTAAAGACCATGTCATTTTTATTCGGGACCGCGCTGCCGCTCTGGACAATCATGTCCACATCGACGTTGACCTTGGCCAGGGCATCAAAGATCCGGAAAGCGACGCCCGGCTTGTCATCGACGCCACGCACCGCGATTTTGGCTACATTGACATCACTTGTTACGCCGCGGACGACGTATTCCTTTTCTCCCTGCAACGTATATTCCCTCCTTATGATGGTTCCTTCGACTTCGTGGAAAGTGGACCGTACGTGAATATCCACGCCGGCGTGTTCGCCGTATTCCACCGCCCGTGGCTGCATGACGCCGGCTCCCAGGCGGGCCAGTTCCAGCATTTCCCCGAAAGTGATTTCCTGGAGCTTGCGGGCGCCCGGCACAATGCGGGGATCCGCCGTATAGACCCCATCCACGTCCGTGTAGATCTCACACATATCGGCGTGTGTTCCCGCCGCCACAGCCACCGCGGTCGTATCGCTGCCGCCGCGGCCCAGGGTCGTAATGTCCCCTTCGTCGTCCAGGCCCTGGAAGCCGGCGACGACGACGATGTTCCCCTTCTCCAGCTCTGCCAGGACACGGTCGGCCTTGACTTCCACAATCCCGGCCTTCGTGTGGTGATCGTTGGTCCGGATGCCCGCCTGGGGTCCCGTCAGGGAAACCGCCTTCTGGCCCCTTTCCTGGAAAGCCGCCGCCAGGAGCGCGATGGAGACCTGTTCGCCCGTGGCCAGGAGCATATCCATTTCCCGCTTCGGCATGTGCCGCGAAACGCGCCCTGCCAGGGTCACCAGGTCATCCGTCGTATCACCCATGGCGGACACGACAATGACAATCTGGTCCCCTTCGTGTTTTTCCGCCAAGACGCGGTCCACGAGATGGAAAATCTTTTCCGGTGTGGCGACGCTGCTGCCGCCGAATTTCTTCACTAATAAAGCCATAATAACCCCCTTGTGGTACTTCCCTCTGATTATAACAAAGGAATGCGCCGGGACTCAACAAAATTTACAGGGCAGCGTTTTTAGTCCGTCACTTCTCAACGGACTGTTACAATGGTGACACCAGCGCCACCGGCGGCTTCGTTAGCCAGCGTGAAGGCGGCCACGCTGCGGTGTCCCTTCAAATAGGCGTGCAGGCCTGCCCGCAGGGCTCCCGTCCCTTTGCCGTGGAGGACGCGGACCTGCGTCATGCCCGTCAGGAGTGCGTCGTCGATGGCTCGGTCCACGTACGGGATCGCCTCATCCGTCGTCATGCCCCGCACATCCACTTCCTGTTCTGCCGTTTCGGCCTTGGCCACGAACAGCTCGTGGGCCGCCCCGGCCCGGTACTTGCCGTGTTCCGGCTGTGGCGGCGGCGCATCCTTGACAAGGAGCAGGTCTTTCAGGGGCAGGGTTACTTTCAGGACGCCGACACTGACCAGGGCCTCCGTTCCTTTCACGGCGCGGAGGACGCCGTCTTTGCGGAGGTTGGTGACGAAGACCGTCATGCCTTCCTTCGCCGTTTTAGGCGACAGCCGCGTTCCCTTTGGCAGGGGTTCTTCCCGGCTGAGCTGCTTGTTCAGCTTCCGCCGCGCCGCCATGGCAGTTTCTTCCAGCTGTTTCGTATCCACGTCAGCCCTCAGGCGGCGCAGCTGCTTCAGGACGGCCTCGGCCTCCCGGCGGCTGTTCCGGTAGATTTCGTCGGCCTGGTACCGCGCCTTGCGGAGCAATTCGTGGCGCTGCTGCTCGAATTCCCGTTTCTGAAAAGCCAGTTCATTGCGGAGCTTCTCGCTCTCGAAGCGCAGGCTTTCCATTTCACGGCTGCTTTCCTCATACCGGCGCCGCTGGCTTTCGAGGCCTTGCAAGACATCTTCCATGTGGGCGTGTTCTTGGTTCAAAAAGGCCCCGGCCTGGCGGATGATGTCGTCGGACAGGCCCAGGCGACCGCTGATGTGGAAGGCGTTGCTGCTGCCCGGCACCCCCATCAGGAGGCGGTAGGTCGGGAGCAGCGTTTCGGGATTGAATTCGACGCTGGCGTTTTCCATGCCCTGGCGGCCGAAGGCGAACGTCTTGAGCTCGCTGTAGTGGGTCGTCACGATGGACCAGACCCCTTCGCGGTTCAAGTGGTCCAGGATGGACATGGCCAGGGCCGCCCCTTCGTTCGGGTCCGTCCCGGAACAGATCTCATCCACCAGGACCAGCTCGCCGGCCCGCACTTCGCGCAGGATGGAAATGAGGTTTTTCATATGGCCGGAAAACGTACTCAGGCTCTGCTCAATACTCTGTTCATCCCCGATGTCCGCATAGATGGCCCGGAAAACAGGCAGCTCCGCTGCCGACACCGGCAAAAAAAGTCCCGTCTGCGCCATGAGGGCGAAAATCCCCGTCGCTTTCAGGGCTACGGTCTTGCCGCCCGTGTTGGGACCCGTAATGAGGAGCGTGTGGAAATCCCCGCCGAGGCGGATATCCAGCGGCACGCAAGTCTCCCGGGGCAACAGGGGATGGCGTCCTTTGTCGATGCGCAGGGGGCCGTGTTCCGTCAGGACCGGTTCCACGGCCTGGGTCTGCAGGGCATAAAGGGCCTTGGCATACACGGCGTCCACGTCCGTCGCCACGTCGAGGCAGCGCAGCAGCGCTTCGCTTTCACTCCCGACCAAGACAGACAGATGGCGCAGGATCCGCTCCACTTCTTCCTTTTCCTGGACCAGGTACCGCTTGATTTCGTTGTTGAGGTTGACCACGGCCAGGGGTTCGATAAACAACGTCGCCCCCGTGCCTGATTGGTCGTGTACCACGCCGGGGAAATGGAGGCGGTACTCCTGCTTGATGGGAATGACATACCGGTCGCCGCGCATGGTGACCAGGGCGTCCTGAAAATATTTTTGGTTGTTCGGATCGTGCAGAATATGCTCCAACTGCGTCTTGACCCGGTTCCTGGCGGACAGGATGCCGACGCGGAGGCCGCTCAGCTTGACCGACGCCGTGTCGAGGATTTCCCCTTTTTCGGAGATGGCCTTCTCCATCTGGCGCACGATTTTCGGGAATTCCTGGAGTTCCCGTCCGTAGGCCGCCAGATTCGGATGCTGGTCGCTGCCTGTGAGAAGAAAAACCTTGAGGGCTGCGAAGCATTCCGCGCTGGTCCGGATGTCCTGAAGTTCTTCTACTTCGAGGACACTGCCCATTTTGGCGCGTTTGACCGACGCAGCAATGTTGTACAGGCCGCCAAAGGGGAAGCGCTTTGCCTCGTCGAGGAGGTGCTTCGCTTCGGCCGTCTCCACCAGGCGCCGCCGCACGGTCTCGTAGTCCGTGCTGACCGGCATGGCGAGGACTTTTTCCTTGCCCAGCTCGGTCGCCGCGCACTGGGCGGCCAGCTCCTTGACTTTATCAAATTCGAGTGTCTTGATTGAAAAACGTGACATAATGCAATTCCTATCGTAGCTTTCCCGTTACAGGACGCCGCGGAAGTAGTGGCCCCGCGTGGTCCCGGGCAGGTTTTTCATGGCGTCGGGGCCGGCAGCAAGGGCTTCCTTGTAAAGCCCTGTCAGTTCACGAATCCGGTCCGCTTCGTACATGCGGCCGTCGATGCGCAGGCGCGCGATGCCCATGCGGGCCAGTTCGGCGGCGCTGCCCAGGACGGACAAATCCTGGGAATTGAGGACGTGCATGCGGCAGAACTGGTCCCCGGCCAGGCGGAATTCCGCGTCTTTGCGGTCCCGCAGGTACAGCGGCTCCCCGCAGCGGAAGGTGCAGGCCCCTTTGTCCAGGTGTCCCAGGAAGCTGCCCCCGGCGCAATACTCGGAGACCATCATCTCAATGGGTCCCTGGACGAGGCACTCCAGCGGCAGCGGACTGGATTTCGCCAGATGCTCCACCTGCCCCAGATTCAGTTCGATGGACGGCACAGCGCCGGCAGCGCCGGCCTCCTGCCAGAAACGCAGGGCTTCGCTGTTGAAAATATTCAGGCTCATGTCCGCCCAGAGAGGAACCGGCAGGGACAGGTCCCGGGCCAGCTGCCACAGCCCGAGATTGTGGATACAGAGCAGATCCGGGCCGGCCTCGGCCACTTGCCGCAGGAACGTTTCGTAATACCGCAGCTGCGGTTCCTTGACAATGCGCGAAGTACCAAAGGCAATGTGACGGCCCGCGCGGCGGACCATTTCCAGGGCCCGGGCATACTCCGTAAAGGTCAGGTTCTTCGAGGCGAAGCGGTCCCCACCGAAAAGGATCCAGTCGGCGCCGCCGTCGAGGGCGGCCTGCACCTTATCCAGGGTGTCGACCCAGACGGAGATTTCCGTGCCCGTATACGGGGGCCGCTCCGTCGTCGCTTCGACCGAGGCGATGTCCGCGGCCAGGATGCCTTTGTTCCGTACAGGGACGCGGTGGGGCAGGAAGGCGTCCAGACGCGCTTCGTCCAGACTCTCACAGGCTTGGCGCCGCGCCTCGTTCAATTCGCTGACAGGGCACATGAGGCCTTCGCCCACTTCCAGCTCCAACTCCTCCAGGCTGTATTCTGTCGTACCCAGACGGTCGACCTGCTTGCGCAGGGTCTGTTCGTCCAACGCGTGCTTCCGGGCTGCCTCGACGCGGAATGTGGTTACCCCGCGGCCTTCGTTGCCGTCGTGGTCGCGCAGGGTCAGGACCAGGGGCTCGCCGAGACGGGCGGTCACCCGCGCCGTGACAGGAATGCGCTTTTTATTCTTTTCCCCGTAAAAGCGGCCCGCGTAGGCCATGAGGTCACTGTCCAGCGTGCGGAAGACACGGTCGTTGAGACGCACGCCCCGGGGCACGTCGATGGCTGCCAGAGAGCCCGCCGCCGCCGTCCCGACAGGACGGCCGTCCACGGTGAGGTTGTCCACGCTCGTCCCGACGCGGCCGCCGACCTTGACCCAGAATTCCAGGCCGTCGCCGCGGTGGATGTCCTTTTCCAGCTTCAGGACCGCTTGGGTACGCTCCTTGTTCAAGGCATGGACACGGCCTACGAGGACGCCGCGGTTGTTGGGCCTGCGGTCGCTCATCATCTGGCGGCCTTGGTTCTTTTCCAGATAGGCCGTCGTAAAGTCGCGGTTGAAAATCTGCTCAATATTGGCCAGGTCCCGTTCGGGCACGTGATAATGACCCGCCTTGTAGCTGTCGATGGCGCGGCGGTACGCGTCGACGACGACGGCAACGTATTCCGGACGCTTCATGCGGCCCTCGATCTTGTAGGACACGACGCCGGCCTCGATCATCCTGGGCAGGATGGCCAGCGTATTCATATCCTTCGGGCTCAGCAGGTACTGCCCGGCGGATGGGTCGCCGGCGAGCATATTGCTGCCCTTGCCGTTGACCAGGGTGTACGGCAGGCGGCACGGCTGGGCGCAGCGCCCCCGGTTACCGCTGCGGCCGCCGATGAGACTGCTCATCAGGCACTGACCGGAGTAGCACACGCACAGGGCGCCGTGGATAAAGGCCTCGATTTCCAGGCCCGTTTCCGCCGCTTTTTCCAGGTCCTTCAGGGACAGCTCCCGCGCCGGGACGGCACGGACCATGCCCTGTCCCGCCGTAAAGCAGACGCCGGCGGAATTGGTGACGGTCATCTGCGTGCTCGCGTGAAGCGGCAGGCCCGGCACCACACGACGGGCCGCGCGGATAACGCCCAAATCCTGGACGATAATCCCGTCCACGCCGGCATTATACAGATAAACCAGATAGTCTTCCAGTTCCGCCATTTCCCGGTCGTCCACCAACGTGTTGACCGTCACGTACATGCGCACATGATGCAGGTGGCAGAAGCGGATGGCCCGGCTCATTTCCTCGCGGTCGAAATTGTCCGCGTAAGCCCGGGCGCCGAAAGCCTTGCCAGCCAGATAGATGGCATCCGCACCGGCATTGACGGCCGCTTCCATGGCGTCCCAGGACCCGGCCGGGGCCAACAATTCGATTTCATGTTCCATAAACAACCTCATCCAAAAACCCAGGAAGGGGCCGACACGGGGAATCCCGCAAGAACAACTCCCCGTGACTCCCTGTCCGCACCGATTCCGTAAAATCCAACGAAAGCAGCACCGCTCCCCGACGATGCTGCTTCCACAAAACTATTCTTTTTTACTCCGTCACCACGACCTCATAGTTGAACTGACGGATGCCTCCCATTTTATCCCACGGCTTCTGGTAGCTCATCCGGACCTGGTATGTTCCGGGCGTCATAGCGCCGAGGAACTGGATCAGCGTGCCCGACGAAGCGCCTGTCGTGTCCTGGGGCGCGTCGTGGGGAAGCACAAAGGATTCCCCCGTGCCGATCAGCCCGTCCTTCGGGCCGCTGACCGTGCGGACCCACTGGAACCCTGACGTCGGGTTGGCGCTCAGCTTCATGGCGAGGAAATCGCCGCGATGCACTGTCAGGCTCTTGCCGCCGGCGTTTTCCGTCACCTTCCACACCGTAAGCAGGCGTCCGATGTCCCCGATGCGGGCGCTGGGAACCAGTTTCCCATACGGCACCAGGGTACGAAAATCGTCCCCCGTCCGGATGCCTTGCTCCGTAAAGAGGACGGAGCAAGGCTTGTTCCCCACGACGGCCTGCCGCTTTTCGTTGTCAAAGAAAAAGGCGTCGAGGCCGAATTCCCTGCCTGTCGTCAAATCGACATTGACCGCCCGGTACAGGGTCTTTCCGCCGCGGTGCGCCGTCAGCAGGACGCTGACAAGGCTCGGCCGATTCAGGGTCACGTCGAAAGTGACCTTCCCTTCCCGGCCCGCTTTGCCCGCCAGGTCTTCCGCGGCTTCCGCCAGGACCCGGTTGACACTTTGCGCCAAAGTCTCGTTGTTCGTGCCGTCCAGATACGGGACCTGGACCACGGTTCCCTTGGCGTTTCTCACTTCCGTCAGGACCGTCGTCGGTTGGTCCGCGAAGGCCGTCGCCCCGAAGAGCAGCAGCCCCGTCAACAGCAGGGATGCAAACTGTTTCATGAAATTCTCCTTCGCGCTTTCGCGCCGGCCTTAGGGGTTCGCGCCGATCTCAGGCTTTCGCGCCAGTCTTACGCTTCCGGCAGGGCCCGGGCATAGGCCAGGGCCTTCTCCATCCGTTCCAGCGTCTTGTCCCGGCCCAGCAGGACCATCAGGTCGAACATACCCGGCGTCACCGTGCGGCCCGACAGGGCCAGCCGGCTCGGCTGGATGACCTTACCCAGCGTCACGCCGTCTTCTTCGGCAATCGCGTTGTACAGGGCTTCCAAATCCGCTTCCCGGAAAGCTTCCACCGGCGCGGCGGCAATGCGGTCGCGGCATTTCGCCAGCTGGGCCGTACCTTCGGGCGTGAAAAACTTGCGCACGCCCTTGGCATCGTATTCCTGGAAATCCTGGAAGAAATAAGTCGAGGCGTCGGCGATCTCCTGCAAGGTCTTGACACGGACCCGAATGACTTCCACCAGGTGCCGGAAGTACGCATCGTGGTCCCCTGCGGCAAACCAGTCTTCCGTAACAAGCCCCGCCCGGACAAAGAAAGGTTTCGCTTCCTCGACGATGCGCTCGAGGGGCAGGCTGTTCAAATACTGGCCATTGATCCAGTACAGTTTCTTGATATCGTAGACGGCGCCCTTATGGGACATGCGTTCCATGCGGAACTGCCGGACCGCCTCTTCCTTCGTGATGATTTCCTGATCCCCGTCGGGAGACCAGCCCAGCAGCAATAGGTAGTTCAGGAGGGCCTCCGGCAGGTAACCCATGGCCTGGAATTCCTCGACAGACTGGGCGCCGTGGCGCTTGGACAGTTTGCTGCGGTCCGGCGCCAGGATCATGGACATATGGCCGAACTGGGGAACGTCAAACCCCAGGGCCTCAAAGAGCTTGATCTGCTTCGGCGTATTGGGAATGTGTTCCTCCGCGCGGAGCACGTGGGTCATGCCCATCAGATGGTCGTCAATGACGACGGCGAAGTTATACGTCGGCGTGCCATTGGTCTTGGCGATGACGAAATCATCGAACTGGGACATATCGAAATCCATACGGCCGTGGATCAGGTCGTGGATCCGCATGGTGCCCCTCATGGGCATCTTGAAGCGAATGGAATGGGGTTCCCCCGCCGCAAGGCGGCGCTCCACCTCTTCCTTCGACAAATTGCGGCACGTGCGGGGATACCGGAAAGGCTGTTTCCGCGCCTTCTGGATTTCCCGCTGGGCTTCCAGCTCTTCCGGCGTGCAGAAGCAGTAGTAGGCCTTCCCTTCATCCAGCAGCTGCTGCAGATATTTCTGGTAGATCTCCGTACGCTGCGACTGGAAATAGGGCGCGCTCGGCCCCCCGACTTCCGGACCTTCGTCCCAGTCCAGCCCCAGCCACTTCATGCTGCGGATGATCTGTTCCACCGAACCGGGTTTGAAACGGCTCGGATCCGTATCTTCAATGCGTAGGACCAGCTTCCCGCCCGTACTTCTGGCAAACAGCCAGTTGAACAGGCACGTACGGGCCCCGCCGACATGGAGATTGCCCGTGGGACTCGGTGCAAAACGTACGCGAACTTCGCTCATGTAGATTCTCTCCTTACTGCTTTTTATGCGTTCCTTCCATACAAACCGCCGCGCTCCGAACGCGGCCTTCCCGGCCGCCTGCCGGCCAGGGGGGCCGGCGCACGCCGGAGGACGGTCAGCGGACCTGGCCTTCGAGGACGCCCCACGCCGCGGCGAGGGCCTCGTCCAATTTAGCCGCGTCTTTGCCGCCGGCCTGGGCCATATCCGGACGGCCGCCACCGCCGCCGCCGCAGAGTTTCGCCACTTCTTTGACGATGTTGCCACAGTGGACGCCCTTGCCTACGGCTTCTTTCGTCGCCATGGCCAGGATGCCGATCTTGCCATTTTCAAAGACCGACGCCAAGACGACAACGCCCTGCGTAGTATCCCTCAGCCGGTCGCCCAAGGTACGGAGGGCCGGCACGTCGGCGACGGACACCTTCTGGACCAGGGCCTTGACGCCCTGAATATCGCGGACCTGATCGCCGGCCGCTTTCGCCGCGGCGGCGTCCAGCTTCGCCTCCAGGGTCTTGACCTTCTGATTCGCCGCCTTGACTTCGTCCGTCAGGACGTCGAGACGTTCTTCCACGTCCGTCGGGCGGCAGTGGAGTCTGTCCGCCACGCTGCCCAGGGTCTGCTGCAGCCCTTTGACGTAAGCCAGGGCGCCGTGACCCGTCACGGCTTCGATGCGCCGGACGCCAGCGCCGCTGGACGATTCACTGACAATCTTGAAGAAACCGATTTGCGCCGTGTTCCGGACGTGGACGCCGCCGCACAGTTCCATGGAGAAATCCGGAACGGTAACGACGCGGACGATGCTGCCGTATTTTTCCCCGAACAGGGCACGGGCGCCGCGTTTCTTGGCTTCGGCAATCGGCATTTCCTCGAAGGTAACCGTCTTCCCGGCCAGGATCTGATCATTGACCAGGGTTTCCACGCGGGCCAATTCCTCCGCTGTCATAGGAGAGAAATGGGAGAAGTCGAAGTGCAGACGGTCCGGACCGACATAGGAGCCGGCCTGGTTGACATGATCCCCCAAAACTTCGCGCAAAGCGGCCTGGAGCAGATGCGTCGCCGTATGGTTGCGGGCCACGTCGGCCTTGCGGGCGCGGTCCACTTCGTACGTCACTTCGTCGCCCACGTTGAGCGTGCCTTCCACAACCGTACCGGCCATGTAGGTGACGCCATCGGGCAGTTTTTTCGTTTTCGTGACCTGCAGCACGCCGGCGGGAGCCTTAAGGGTGCCGATGTCGCCGACCTGTCCGCCGCCTTCGGCATGGAACGCCGTCACATCCAGGATAACGGCGGCGTCCTTGCCGTCGGAAATGGATTCGACAGGCTGGGCGTCCTGCAGCGGATACAATTTCAGGATCTTGCCGGCGCCGGCTTCCTCGTCGACCTTCAAGGCCGCGGCGTTCAGGTCGCGGTCGTTGTAGATGACGGGACGTCCCGTTTTATCGTCGCGAGCATCGCGGGCGCGCTGGCGCTGCGCTTCCAGTTCCTTGGCGAACCCTTCCTCGTCCATGGTCAACCCTTGTTCCTGCAGGATTTCCTGGGTCAGTTCCTTCGGGAAGCCGAACGTATCGGACAGCTTGAACGCCGCCGCCCCGTCGAGGACCGTCTTGCCCGCTTCCTTCATGGCGGCGATTTCGCTGTCCAGCAGTTCGCTGCCGCTCTTCAGGGTCTTGAGGAAGCTGCTTTCCTCCATATGGATGACTTTCTTGATATAGTCCTGTTTTTCCTTGATTTCCGGATAAAATTCCCCGAACATCTGGACGACCACATCGACGGCGCCGCCGAGGAATTCATGGTCGATTCCCAGCAGGCGGCCGTGACGGACGGCGCGGCGCAGGATACGGCGCAGGATATAGCCGCGGCCTTCGTTGGACGGAAGGATCCCGTCGCCAATCATGAAGACCAGGCTGCGGGCATGGTCCGCAATGACCTTCAGCGATACATCCTTCTTGCGGTCGCTGTTATAGACGACACCGGACTCCCGGGAAGCGTATTCCACGATGGGGAACATAAGGTCCGTTTCAAAATTGGACGGTTTGCCCTGCAGGACCGACGCCAGGCGTTCCAGGCCGGCGCCCGTGTCGATATTTTTATGCTGCAGGGGCGTGTACGTGCCGTCTTCGTTCTGGTTGTACTGCGTAAAAACAAGGTTCCACAGCTCGAGAAACCGGCCGCAGTCGCAGTCCGGGCCGCAGTCCGGCTTGCCGCAGCCCCGTTCCTCGCCCAGGTCGATGTGGATTTCCGAGCACGGGCCGCAGGGACCGCTGCCGATTTCCCAGAAGTTGTCTTCCAGGCGGATAATGTGACTGTCCTCCACGCCGACGACATCGTGCCAAATCTGGTACGCTTCGTCGTCCTTGGTATGGATCGTGATATAGAGTTTGTTTGCCGGCAATTCCAATTCTTTCGTCAGGAATTCCCAACTCCAGGGGATGATTTCCTTTTTGAAGTAATCACCGAAGGAAAAATCGCCCAGCATTTCAAAGAACGTATGGTGACGGGCCGTGCGGCCGACATTTTCGATGTCGCCCGTGCGGACGCATTTCTGGCAGGTCGTAATGCGTGGGGAAGGCGGTTTCAGCTTGCCCGTGAAAAAGGGCTTGAAAGGAGCCATGCCGGCGCCGATCAGGAGCAGCGTCGGATCATCCTGAGGAATCAGGGACGCGCTCGGAAGCCAGAGATGGCCTCTATCCTGGAAAAATTGGAGAAAACGTTTGCGGATTTCATTCCCGCTCATGTACTTCATATGACTATCGCTCCTTCCCTCAGTATCAAAGGGTTAAAAGAATATTATTAATTATATGCAATCTACCGGATAAAGTCAATTCTCGCCCTCGTCCCCGTCCCGGCGGAAACGGGCTTCGTACCCTTCGCCCTTGGGGTGATAATAGCGGGTTCCCCGCAAGGCGTCCGGCAGATACTGCTGGTCCACCCAGGCGTGGGGATAGTCGTGGGGATACCGGTACCCCGTGCCGTGCCCCAGGCGGGCGGCGCCGCCGTAATGGGCGTCGCGCAAGTGGTCCGGCACGTCCCCGCAGTCGCGGCGGCGCACATCGGCCCGCGCGGCGGCGATAGCCGTCGTCGCCGTGTTGCTCTTCGGCGCCGTAGCCACATACAGGACGGCTTCCGACAGGAGCAGCTGCGCTTCGGGCAGGCCCACGAAATCCGCCGCCTGCGCCGCGGCATTGGCCACGACGAGGGCCTGGGGATCAGCCATGCCCACGTCTTCCGCCGCGCAGATGACGAGGCGGCGGGCAATGAAACGCAGGTCCTCCCCGCCTTCGAGCATGCGGGCCAGGTAGTGGATGGCCGCATCAGGGTCGCTGCCGCGCATGCTTTTGATGAAGGCGCTGACAATATCATAATGGGCGTCGCCCTTCTTGTCGTAGCGGCGGAAAGCCGTACCCAGGATATCCTGCAGGGATGCCGCCGTAATCTCCGTCTCTCCTTCCGGTACCATAAGGGCCGCCTGTTCCAGCAGGTTGAGGGCGCTCCGGGCATCCCCCTGAGCCACGTCGGCCAACATATGCAGGGCCGCCGGCTCCAGCGTCAGGCGCTCCGCTCCCAGGCCGTTCACGCGGTCCGTCAGGGCCCGCTGCAGGATGGCTTCGATTTGGGCCGTCTGCAGACGTTCCAGCCGGAGGATTTTTAACCGGGACAGCAAGGGAGAGTTGATTTCAAAGAAAGGGTTTTCCGTTGTCGCGCCGATGAGAATGATGGTTCCATTCTCCACGTACGGCAGCAGGACATCCTGCTGGGCCTTGTTGAAGCGGTGGATTTCGTCGATGAAGACGATAGTTCTTCCCTGCCCGGCGGCGCGGGTCGCCTGGGCTTCGGCAATCAGCCTGCGCAGCTCCGGCACGCCGGACGACACGGCGTTGACCGGGACGAAATGGCTCCGGGTCATGTGGGCAATAATCTGCGCCAAAGTGGTTTTACCCGTCCCGGGCGGTCCGTAAAACAGGAGGGACTGCAGGCTGTCCCGCTGCAGCATGCGCCGCAGCAGGCTGTGCGGGCCCGCGGCCTGGTCCTGGCCCGTAAACTCCGCCAGCGTCCGCGGTCGCATGCGGTCTGCCAACGGCCGATAAGCCGGTGCGTCGAATAAACTGTCCATGGTATGCTTCCTCCGTGCCTGACAGCAACAGGACTTCCCTTCAGTCCGCCGGACGCGGTGTCAAAGGGAAGCCCTGCATAAAAATACCCCACAATGCCGTTTGACTTCGTAAGTTTGAACCTGCAAATGCAGGTGGGTGCTCTGCTGCCGATCGCAAAAGTCCGCTCGAGGCGGCTGGTTTTTGAAAGACACGACTTTTCCGAGCTCCCTAGGTAAAAATGTTGGCTCAACGCAAAGAAGAGACTGACGTACACCGCAGGGTAAGTATCTGAAGTTGTTGTTTCCGTTACCTATAATATAGCAGACCCGGCGCAAATTTTCAACTTGCGCCGGGTCCTGTTTGAGGGATTATCGGCCCGGAGAGCGCTTTCGCGCCAACCTTACGGGCGGAAGCCGCTTATTTCTTGGTTTCTTTGTCCTTTTTGGCGACAAGGACCGTACGGATGTGCAGTTCGCGGAGCTGCTTCTCGTCGACCGTGTTCGGGGCTTCGCTCATGAGGTCATTCGCGTTCTGCGTCTTCGGGAAAGCGATGACATCGCGGATGGAAGACCGTTTGGACATGAGCATGATCATCCGGTCCAGCCCAAAGGCCAGGCCGCCGTGGGGCGGAGCGCCGTATTCGAAGGCCTTCATCATGAAACCGAATTTCTCCTGCGCTTCTTCATCGGACAGGCCGATGGCTTCGAAGACGGCCTTCTGGACATCGCGGCGGTGGATACGGATGGAGCCGCCGCCCAGCTCAATGCCATTCAGGACCATGTCATACGCCTTGGCGTAAACTTTACCCGGATCCGTCTGGAGGAACGGCAGGTCTTCGTCGCACGGCGCCGTGAAGGGATGGTGCATGGCGACATAACGGTGTTCTTCCTCGCTGTACTCGAACATGGGGAACTTCGTGACCCACGTAAAGCACAGCTTGTCCGGATCGATCAGGTTGCGCCGTTTTGCCATTTCAATCCGCAGGGCCCCCAGGGCCTGGGCGACCACGGCAGGCTTGTCGGCCACGAACAGGAGCAAATCGCCCGGTTCGGCGCCGGCCTTCTCCTTAATCCGGGCCAGATGGGCTTCGTCGAAGAACTTGGCGATAGGCGACTTGACGGAACCGTCGTCCTGGATCTGCATCCAGGCCAGCCCCTTCGCGCCGTAGATGGCGACGAAATCGACAAGGCCGTCCAGTTCGCGGCGGGGAATCCTAGCGTCGCCCTTGACGTTGATCGCCTTGACGATGCCGCCGTCGGCGATGATCGCATTGAAGACCTTGAAGTCCGATCCGGAAACGGCATCCACCATGTTGATCAGTTCCATGCCGAACCGCAGGTCCGGTTTGTCACTGCCATATTTGTCCATGGCTTCGTCCCAGGAGATCCGCTTCATGGGCAGGGGAATATCCACCCCCAGGGCGCCTTTAAACACATAGGAAATGAGGCCTTCCATCAGGTCCAGGACATCTTCCATTTCGATGAAGGACATTTCCATATCGAGCTGGGTGAATTCCGGCTGCCGGTCCGCGCGGAGATCCTCGTCGCGGAAGCAGCGGACAATCTGGAAGTATTTTTCATATCCCGCTACCATGAGGAGCTGTTTGAAAATCTGCGGAGACTGCGGGAGGGCGTAGAACTTGCCCGGGTTGACGCGGCTCGGGACCAGATAATCACGGGCGCCTTCCGGCGTGCTCTTGCACAGCATGGGCGTTTCGATTTCCAGGAAGCCCTTTTCGTCCAAATAGTCGCGCATAAGCTTCGTCACTTTGTGGCGAAGGATCAGGTTGGCCTGCATTTCCGGACGGCGCAGGTCCAGATACCGGTATTTCAGGCGCAGGTTTTCATCCGTATCGATACCATCCTGGATGTAGAACGGAGGCGTCTTGGAACTGTTCAAAATATTCAGGGTGTCCGCCACGACTTCGATGTCGCCCGTCGCGATGTGCGGGTTCACCGTTTCGGCAGAGCGCTCCCGCACTTTGCCAAAGACCTGGATGACGTACTCCGAACGGATCGTCTCGGCGTTCTTGAAGCTTTCGCCGGCATCGGGATCAATGACAATCTGGCAAATCCCCGAACGGTCGCGCAGATCAATAAAGATCAGTCCGCCATGGTCACGGCGTTTGGAAACCCAGCCGCACAGCGCCACTTCCTTGCCCGTATCCGCTTTGGTCAGGGTACCGCAGTGGTGGTCTCTCTTAAATTTCTCACTCATTCTTGTGCACCTCTGTCTTTAATATTGTTGTGATGTCAGAAAGGGGAACCTCTTTCTGGTTGTGCTCCTTGTCTTCGGTCCGCATATCCCGGACCGTGACGCTGCCACGCCCCAATTCCTCCTCGCCGAGGATAACGACGTAGCGGGCATGGCGGCGGTTGGCCGCTTTCATCTGGCTTTTCAGGCTGCCCTGCTTATAATCGAGGGCGGCCCGGAGGCCTGCCTCGCGCAGCCCTGCGACCAGCTGGAAGGCCAGGACTTCCGTCCCTTCCTTCGGGGCCACGACGAAAACATCAAGGGAATCGTCCCCCGCCGGCAGCAGGTGCTGGCTTTCCAGGGCCAGGATCAGCCGCTCCAACCCCATGGCGAAGCCGATGCCCGGCGTAGCGGGACCGCCCACCTCTTCCACGAGGCCGTCGTACCGTCCGCCGCCACAGACCGCGCTCTGGGCGCCCAGGAGCGGATATTGGATTTCAAAGGCCGTGCGCGTGTAATAATCGAGCCCGCGCACCAGGGTCGGGTCGATTTCGTAGGCGATGCCGACAGCCTGCAAGTACTCCTGCACTTTGGCGAAATGGGCCTTGCAGTCGTCGTCCAGGCAGTCGAGCAGTTTCGGGGCCCCGGCGGCCAGGGCGTGGCATTTCGGATTCTTGCAGTCCAGGATGCGCATGGGATTGCGGTCGAACCGGGACTGGCACAGTTCGCACAGTTCGTCGAAGTGCGGCCGGAAATAATCCTGCAGCATCTTCCGGTACACGGGGCGGCACTGGGGGCAGCCCACCGTGTTGATTTTCAGCTGCAGGTCCCGGAGGCCCAGGGTCTTCAGGATTTCCACGGCCAGGACGATGATTTCGGCGTCCACATTCGGCGAAGACACGCCCAAGACTTCCACGCCGAACTGGTGGAACTGGCGCTGCCGCCCGGCCTGGGGCCGGTCATAGCGGAACATGGGACCGATATAGAACAATTTGGCCGGATCGGCGTCGGCATACATCTTGTGCTCTACGAAAGCCCGCACGGCCGAAGCCGTGTTTTCCGGGCGCAGGGTGATGCTGCGGTTACCGCGGTCCGTAAAGGTATACATCTCTTTTTCCACGACATCCGTCGTATCGCCGATGCCGCGCTGGAAGAGCTCCGTATGCTCAAAAACGGGCGTCCGGATCTCCTGGAAGCCAAACCGTGCGCACAAATCCCGCAGAATCCCTTCCACGTAACGCCACGCGCCCACTTCCGACGGCAGGATGTCCTTGGTGCCACGAGGCACTGTCGTCAACAAGGTAATTCCCCCTTAATTTTCTTTCCATGGCTACGGCCTGCCCTGCCCTCCGTCACGGAACCAGCAAGACAACCCTTCAACATGCCTAAATATTGTATCACTTTTGATGCGAACTGGCAATGAGGGCGCCTATTTTCCACGCCCTGCCCCACCGCGTCCTCACGGCATGTCGTTGTAGCCGCTGCCGCCCTTGCCCAGGCCTTCGGCCCGACGGGCCTCTTCCTGCGCGAGGGTGACGCGCCGCGCCCGCTTGCGGGCTTCCTCCTCGATTTGTTCCGCCGCTTCCCGAACCCGGGCGGCCCGCTCCGCCTGGGATTCCGCGAAGGCTTCCTCTTCGGCCGTCACTTCCTCTTCCAGGGTCAGCGCCTCCGCCGCCTCCTGCCCGTCCCGCCCGTGCAGGCGTTCCAGGACGGCGCGCCGACGGAGTTCTTCTTCCGTGCCGTCATAATACCACAACTCATCGTACAGGACACGGTACACGGCCGCCACCGGGGTAGCGATCAACATGCCGATAATGCCGAAAAGTTTCCCGCCGATCAGCAGGGCCAGCAGGATGACGACGGGATGCAAATTCACCTTGCGTCCCATGATTTCCGGCTGCAGGACGTGGCTGTCGATGGTGTAATACACGAGATAGAACAGCGCCACATACCCCGCCGTCTGAGGCGATACACTCGTGAAGGCGACGAAAATCGCCGGAATGGCCGCCATCATAGCGCCCACGATAGGGATCGTTTCCGACAGGAGGGCGACAAAGCCGAAGACCAGGGGATACGGGACCCCGAGGATGAGCAGCGTGACAGTCACGCAAAACGCCGCCAGGATGGACAGCTTCCACATGCCATCCACAAATCCGCTGATGGCCTCGCCGATGCGGGTCAGGATACGGCTGACCTTGGGCCGCGACGTCGGCTGGAACAAATGGACAATCATGCGGCACAACTCATGCCAGTCTTTCAAAAAATAGAACGCCAGGAACGGCACGATAATGAGCCCCACCAGGTTGGACACGACGTCCACGGTTGAGTCGACCAGGTGCTGGATGGCGCCGGTCAGGAAGCTGGTCACGCTGGTAATGGTCGTTGTTAGCAGGCTTTCCAGGCTCGACGGCAGCATGGGCGTCCCCGTGCCCTGGTGGCTCAGGATATTCCGCAGGGAGTCCCCCTGCAGCTGTTTCGTGTAGGCCGGCAGCTGCCGCAGCAGCTCATTGATCTGCCCGAAAAGGGGCAGGATAATGAAAGACACGACCACGGCCAGGAAGATGGCCAGCGCCACGAACGCCAGGATAATAGCCGCCGCCCGGGAAGGATGCATGCCCGTCTTGCCCAGTTTGATTCGGCCAAACGCGCGCGTTACCGGATACAGGGCGAACGCCAGCCCGATGGAGAGGATGACCGACAGCAGGACCGACGTCAGTTCGTACATCAGGAACGACAGGCCCGCGAGGATCAGGATCTTCAGCGAAGTATGCTGTTGGATATAATGCAGAATAGTATTGTTCATGGTCATTTCCCACGGATGTTCCCCGTGTTGCCGTCCCGTCCGAAGGAACGGGCCGGCGGGTCAGGGCAGAAAGTCCTTCCGGACAGAATTCACTGCAGGAACGGATTGCGTTTCCGTTCCCAGCCGACGGTCGTCGCCGGGCCGTGCCCCGGCAGCAGGACCACTTCGTCCGCCAAGGGCAGGATTTTCGTATGGATGGAGGTAAGCAGCTGATCGTAGGAGCCGCCGGGCAAATCCGTCCGGCCAATGGATTCCGCGAAAATCGTATCCCCGCAGAACACATAGTTCCCGCACTGGAGGCACACACCGCCCGGCGTATGGCCCGGCGTAAAGAGTACGCGGAAGGAATAGCCCGCCGCTTCCACCGTATCCCCGTCCTGATAGAGGACGTCGGCAGCGCCAAAGTCTTTCGCCGGCCCCGGGAAAAAGGCCGAGCGGCTGTGGGTCAGCCGATCCGCGTCGCCGGCATGGATGTAGACCTTGGCCCCCGTTTCGCGCCGCACTTCCGGCAGGCCCGAAATATGGTCCGCGTGGCCGTGGGTCAGCAGGATCGCGTCAATGGTCAGGCCGTCGGCCTTCACCAGGCCCATGATGCGGTCCCCGTCGTCCCCGGGATCGATCAGGACACCGTGCCGGGTCTCCTCGTTTTCCACGATATAGCAATTGGTCATGATCGGACCGACTTCCATCTGTTTGATTTTCATAAGTTCCTCCTTTGGGGGGACGAGTCATCCCGTCCGGCCGCCGCGGCCTATTTTTTCTTTTTCTTTGCCAAAGGTTCGCCCGTGCCCGCCGTCATGCGCTCGACACGGTACACCCCCTGGATGCGTTTGATGCGGCTCATAATCGCATCCAGCTGGCTCGTATTCGTAATGTCAAGGCCCAGGTGGATGGTGGCCACTTTGTCCTTGTTCGTGTGGCTGTTCACATTATTGATGTTAATCTTGTTCTCGCTGATGGCCATCATGATATCGATCATCATGCCCGGCTTATCCACGGACTGGATGACGATGTTGGCCTTGTAGACATGATCCGTCGCCACATCCCACGTGACGGGAATGAGCCGCGCCTGTTCCTCCGGATTATTGGACAGCACGTTGGGACAATCGACGCGGTGGACGGAAATCCCGTTGCCCCGCGTGATGTAGCCGACCACGGGGTCGCCGGGAACAGGATTGCAGCACCGGGCCAATTTGACCATGATGCCGTCCTCCCCTTTCACGAGGATACCGTGGCTTGACTTGGCGTTCGAGGTGCGCGGCTTCAGCTCGTTCAAGAGCTGCGTCAAATCCTTGCTCTGCCGCAGTTTCTGCTGTTCTTCCGCCTTATACAGATCGACAAGCTTCGCCAGGATGGTGTTCAGCGTCAGGCCGCCGTAGCCCAGGGCCGCCATCATGTTGTCCACATCGGGCATATTCAGCTTTTCCGCCACACTCTTCAGCTTTTCCGGGCTGGCGAAATCCTTCGTCTCATAGCCCAGGCGCTTGCATTCCTTATCCAGCATGTCCCGGCCGCGCTCGATATTCTCTTCCTTGCGCTCCTTTTTGAACCAGGACTTAATCTTGTTCCGCGTGTCCGACGAACCGGCGATATTGATCCAGTCGCGGCTCGGCCCCGTGGCCTGCTTCGACGTGATGACCTCGACGATATCGCCGTTGGACAACGTATAGTCCAGGGGAACGATGCGCCCGTTTACCTTGGCGCCGATGCAACGGTTCCCCACATCGGTATGGATCCGGTAGGCAAAGTCGATCGGCACGGACCCGACAGGCAGGTCGATGACATCGCCCCGGGGCGTGAAAACAAAGACCTCGTCCGCGAAGACGTCGAGTTTAACCGTGTTGACGAAGTCCCGGGAATCGCTCATGTCCTTGTGCCATTCCAGGAGCTGGCGCAGCCAGGACAGTTTCGCCGCGTAGGCCTTCGTGGAACCCGTCGCCGGATTGGATCCGCCGCTTTCCTTATAGCGCCAGTGGGCGGCGATACCGAATTCGCTGATGCGGTGCATCTCGAAGGTCCGGATCTGGATTTCCAGGGGCTGCCCATTCGTAAAGACTACCGTCGTATGCAGGGACTGGTACATGTTGGATTTCGGCACGGCGATGTAATCCTTGAAGCGGCCGGGAATGGGACGCCACAGGCTGTGGACCACGCCCAAGGCACCATAGCAGTCCTTGACCGTGTCGACCAGGACGCGGATGGCCAGCAGGTCATAGATCTCGTTCAGCTCCTTGTGGTCCCGCATCATCTTTTTGTAGATGCTGTAGAAATTCTTCGGCCGACCCATGATTTCGCACTTGATGTTCACCTTGTCCAGCTCGGCCTGCATCTGCGCCATGGCGTCTTTGACCATGGCCACGCGCTCGCGGCGCTTGACCTTGACCTGTTCCACCAGGTTGTAGTAGACCTCGGGATCGCGGTACCGGAACGCCAGATCCTCCAGTTCCCACTTGATGGTGTAGATACCGAGGCGGTTCGCCAAGGGGGCGTAAATCTCCAGGGTCTCCTTGGAAATGGACTGCTGCTTGTACACGGGCATGAATTTCATGGTGCGCATGTTGTGCAGCCGGTCCGCCAGCTTGATAATAACCACGCGGATATCCTTGGCCATGGCCAGGAACATCTTGCGGTAATTTTCAATCTGCCGCTCTTCCTTGGAGATGTATTCGATTTTTCCCAGCTTCGTGACCCCGTCGACCAGCATGGCGACTTTGGCCCCGAACAGCTCCTTCAATTGGTCCAGCGTCGTATCCGTGTCCTCCACCGTATCGTGCAGGAAGGCGGCGCAGAGCGTCTCCTCGTCCATCTTCATCTGGGCCAGGATATATGCCACCTGCGTCGGGTGGATGATGTACGGTTCCCCGGAACGCCGTTTCTGGTCCGCGTGGACCCGGGCCGCCAGATCATAGGCTTTCTGGACTTTCGCCACCTGCTTCGGCGTCAGGTATTCCGACACATATTTCATGAAATCTTCAATGCTGATGTTTTGATTCTCTGTAGAAGGCATCTTTCCCCATCCTCATCTCTGGCGCCGCAGGCTGTCCAGGCGCTGGCGCGTAATCCGCAGGCACGTGTAGTAGCCGTCCAGACGCTTCTCCCCCTCCTGCCGGGCCTCGCGATACGTCGGCGACTCGTCCAGGCTGCGCCGTTCCCGGACGCCGGGCACGAGCTCCGCCCCGTGGGTACAGAAAAAGCCGAGCTCCCCGAAAATAGCCAGATCCTTTTCCGTCAGCGCCACGTGGTCCCGTCGGGCCGACGCGAGCAGCTGCGGAATCAGGCACACCGCCTGGGATCGCAGGGTGTTCTCTATATAACGATAGGCCCGGGACAAATGCTCCCGGTTCGGGAATTCCAGATCCAGCCGGTCCTGGACCGCTTCGAATTCCTGCCAGCTGTACAGCAGTGCCAGGATCCGCCCGGCCCGATTGTCCAGCGGGAAATGATCCGCCGTAAAGACCGGCACCTCGGGCAAGTCATAGAACAGGACGACCCGTTCCCCGTCCCCGCAGTGTTCGCCGTAAGTCCGCACGCGCAAATTGCCGCAGTCCGCAAAGGGTTCCGCCGACGCGCTGCCGGGATTGACAAAGAGCGTCACCTGCGGTTCCGTCCGCAAAAATTCCCGCACAATGTCGTCCCGTTCGACGCCGTGCTGACGGTAATCGAAAACCGTCAGGTCCTGGCGGACGGCCATGACCTGCAGATTGACGGTCTCTTCGTCGTGGAACACGTTGATTTTCGGCAAAAAGGCCACATCGGCCGTCACGTTATTGGCCACGGCCGGCAGGAGCGGCCCGCCCTGCCACATGATGCTCTGGTATGTCATCGGCCCATAGGCCGCGAAAAACCGCAAGTGGTTCTGTTCCTTCCCGACAGCCCGCGGATTGTGGAGGACCGTTCCGGTCATGGCGAAGACCGGCACCGGATTTTCGCTGCCAAAGGGTTCCAGGTCCCGCAGCTGGCGCAAAAGGTCCAGGTCCAGGACCGCATCCCTGTCCCAGCAGATGTCGATGCCGATTTCCGCTTCATAATCTTCCGGCCGCAGCCGCCCCGCCACGGTCCGGCAAAAATCCTGCCGGAACCGCTCCACCATCCCCGTTTCCAGCGTCAGGCCCGCGGCCTGGCTGTGGCCGCCGAACTGGATCAAATCGCCGCTGCAGTCCTTGATGGCATTGTACAAATCCAGGGGCGGGATGCTGCGGCACGAGCCTTTGGCCTTATCCCCGTCGATGCTGAGCAAAATGACAGGACGGTAATACTTGTCCACGAGGCGGCTGGCCACGATGCCAATGACGCCGGCATGCCACCCTTCCCGGGCGAGGACAATGGCCGGCCCGATTTCCCGCTGCTCCGCCAGCATGGCTTCGGCTTCCTGAAAAATCGTACGGCTGATCTCCTGCCGCAAGGCGTTTTCCTGGTTCAGCTCCTGGGCGATGGCCCAGGCCTGGTCCTCGTCGGAGGCCGTCAACAATTCCACGGCCCGCTGGGCGTGTTCCAGACGGCCCACGGCGTTGAGACGCGGCGCCAGGATAAAGCCCACGTTTTCCGACGTGATATGTTCCGTTGGGCAGGCGCTCACTTCCATCAGTTTCCGCAGCCCCACCAAGTCCGTCGTCTCCATGGCCTTCAGGCCCCGCCGGACAAGGGCCCGGTTTTCATCACGCAGCGGCACGATGTCCGCCACGGTCCCCAGGGCCACGAGTTCCGTGTAGCCCTCCCACAGGGGCCTGTCGGGATATTGCAGTTTCTCCAGGGCCTGGCACAGCTTGAAGGCTACGCCGACCCCGGAGAGTCCCTTGAACGGGTACGGGCAATCCCGCTGGTTCGGGTTGACGACGGCGTAGGCCGGCGGCAGCTCGTCAGGCGGGCGATGGTGGTCCGTAATGACAATGTCCATGCCGGCCGGCGCCTCGCGCACTTCTTTCGTCCCGCTGATGCCGCAGTCGACCGTCACGACCAATGTCGTCCCTTCCCGGTAGAGCGCTTCCAGGGCCTCCGAATTGAGCCCATAGCCTTCTCCCTGCCGTTTGGGAATGTACGTGCGCACCTTCGCCCCGCGGGCCTGCAAATACAGGTAGAGGATCGAGCTCGCCGTCATGCCGTCCACGTCGTAATCGCCGAAAATCGTCACGGACTCCCCCTGCTCCACAGCCTGCCAGATCCGCGCAGCGGCCTTTTTCAAATCCTTCATGAGAAAGGGGTCGTAATAGGGGTCCCGCTTGCCAGCGAGGAAATCCCGCATGGCCCCGGCCGTGTCCAGGCCGCGGTTAAGCAGGATGCCTGTCAGGACAGGCGAAATATGCAGTTCTTCCGCCAAGGCCCGGGCCTGTTCCTTATCATAGGAACGGACCTGCCAGCGCGTGTATCGTTTCATGGCAATCCATCCTTGTAATGGTCCCGCAACAGGGAAATTTCCTTCCTGTATCCGTCCAGGTCGTTGGGCGTCTCCAGGAAGAAGGGCAGCTGCCTCAGCCGCGGATGATTCGTTACCGCCACCAGGGCATCCAGGCCGATATGGCCTTCGCCGATGCAGGCGTGGCGGTCTTTGTGGCTGCCCAGCCCGTTGCGGCTGTCGTTCAAGTGGACCGCCCGGAGACGATCCAGGCCGATTACCCGGTCAAAGTGTTCCACCACGCCGTCCAGGTCATGGACGATATCATAGCCGCCGTCCCAGATGTGGCATGTGTCGAGGCACACGCCCACCTTGTCGGACAGGCGGACCTTGTTCAAGATGGCGGCGATTTCCTCAAAGGTACGGCCTACTTCCGTTCCCTTGCCCGCCATCGTCTCCAAGAGGACCGTCGTCGTCTGTCCTGGCGTCAAAATCTCGTTCAGGGCGCCGGCAATCTGGTCGATTCCCGTTTCTGTTCCCTGTTTCGTATGGCTGCCAGGATGGAAATTGTACAGCATGCCCGGCACATACTCCATGCGCCGCAGATCATCGGCCATGGTCTCCCGGGCGAATTCCCGCGTTTCCGCCTTGGCCGAACACGGATTCAGCGTGTACGGCGCATGGGCCAGGACGACAGGGAACCGATGGTCTTTCAGGAACTGCACGAGCGCCGCCGCGTCGGCGGGATCCACCGGCTTGGCCCTGCTGCCACGGGGATTGCGCGTAAAAAACTGGAACACGTCGGCCCCGATAGACAAGGCCGTCTTGCCCATGGCCAAAAAGCCGTCGGACGAAGACAAGTGACAGCCGATATGCAGCATACAGGAATCCTCCCGTTTAATTTTCCCTTCTACATGATTTCTTTCGTGATTTTTCCACGATTTTTCACATATAGGAGAATATGTTAATATAAGATTATACCACACCCTTCCCGTTCCGAAAATAGCCGGACCGGGAGGGACGCGAAAAAATGCCCGTACCGGCGTTCCGGTTCGGGCATTTCTCCACCTTTCGGTGGTAAGGTTTGAAGTTGGTGCCGCTGGCCGGAGTCGAACCGGCACGTCTTTTGGGACGGCAGATTTTGAGTCTGCTGCGTCTGCCAATTCCGCCACAGCGGCATATAACGGTATCATATTACCACAGGGGCAACCCTTTGTCAACGCGCTTCGCCGATTTTGCCGCGCAGCCGCCGCCACAGGAACAGGCCCGCCGCCAGGCCCAGGGCCGCCGTTGTCCACTGGGGAAGGGCCATGGTCAGCAGCAGGGCCTGCCGAAGGCCCGCCGGCAGGTGGAACAAAGACGCCGCCAGGCCCGTGCCGCCCCACAGCACGAGGGCTTTCAACAGGGGCGGCCAAACATACTTCCAGCCTGCCGCCTGATGGACGGCCAGACAATACGCCAGATTTCCCGCGAAAATGACCGGCACGAGGGGCCAAAAGGCCAAATGCCCCTGCACGTAGGCAAAGACCGGCAGGAGCAGGCACGAAACCGCCGTCAGTTTCAAGGAACTGCTCCAGACAGACAGGCACAGGCACAGATTGACCACCATACCGATCAACAGCAGGGACACCACCGGTGGCAGCGGCAGCACCAGACGAATCCACTGCACCAGGGCCGCGATGGCCAACAGGATCGCCGCCCTCGCCAAATCCCGCGCCTGACGGGATTGTTTCCGATTCCTATCCACGGACATCCGCCTCATTCCGCATCCGTTTTCGGCTTCGTCGTTTCCGCGCGGATGTAGTCTTCCAGGGCCTGCTGCAGCTTCCGGGTCACCGCGCCGGGCTTGCCGTCCCCAATCGCGCGGCGGTCCAGCTTCGTGACCGGCAGGATTTCGCAGCGCGGGCCGCAAAGGAACGCTTCTTCCGCCTTCAAGGCGAACTCCTTCGTAAAGGATTTCTGGATGACCTGCATATCCAGTTCTTTGGCCAGGACGTCCCGGATCAGGTTACGCGTCAAATTTTCGTGGACCTCTTTATCCGGCGCCGTCCAGAGCATCTCGTCCTTGACGAGGAGGAAGGCGGAATCGGTAGCTTCCGTAATACGGTCGTCCTTGACGAAGAGGGCGTCGTAGCAGCGGCCCACGGAGGCCGTGTGCTTCGCCATGATTTCATCCAGGCGGTTCAGGACGTTGAAGCGGCGGGCTTCCTGCCGTTCGTCGGGCACGGTCATCAGGTTGACGCCTTCCGCCCGGCGGGCCGCCAGGGCCTGCCGGTCCACGGGGACAATCTGCATGATCATCTGGGGCCGGCATTGTTCGGGGAAATCCAACTCATACGGGCCGGCGCCGCGCGTGATCTGCGTGTAAATCTCCCCGTCCTGCAGTTCCGTGTACGACGCGAAATCTTCCAGCAGCTCCGCCAATTCCGCCACCGTATTGACCACGGGGATGCGCAGCTGGATCACATTGCGGAACAAATTCTCCATGTGCTTTTCCGCGTCCAGGGGACGGCCGTTGTAGACCGGCGTGATTTCAAACACGCCGTCGCCGAACATAAACCCCCGGTCAAAGGGGCTGATTCGGGCCTCCTCCCGCTCCACAATGATTCCGTTTACCATGATCAAATTATCCTTCACGTTACTTCCTCCCTATTACCATTTAGCGGGAATGCCTTCAAATTTCCCGATGTTCATCATGACGGACAGCATGGTCGCCAACAACGTCCCGTCCTCGTCCGTGATACGGCTTTCGATATCCATGGTCGTCCGCCCGTGGTGGGCCACCTTGCTCCGCACATAGATCCGCGTGCCCGCCACCGGGGTGTGGACGAAATTCATCGACGACATGACCGTCACGACCCGTTCGCCCATGGAAGCGCCCGTCACGCCCAGGACGGTATCGGCCAGGGCCGACAGGAAATCTGTTCCCACATGGACGCCATCCGACGAGTGCCGTTCCGGATCTGTCTTCATGCTGACGACACAATGGCCGCAGTGGATTTCCTCCAAATATACTGGAAAGCAACGGTTCATAAAACAATTGTGGGTGTACACTTCCCGGATCCGGGCCGGGCAATCCGTATAATAGCCTGTCTTCGGGTCCCTGGCGATCCGTGACGGAATCACGGGATCCTTCGGGTAACATTCCTGTCGCTCTGCTTTTGTTTCCACGACTCGTTCCTCCCTGTCTTCCCCGCCTTGTTTTGTATAGTCACACGGTTAAATTTTAGACTGCCAAGACTTTTTTGTCAATTTGTGTTAAAATGGCAGGAAAGTTTCCAATCAATCCTAAAGAACCCTAAAGAAAGTGGAAACCAAGTATAACCATTCCTTTTCCCGAAAGGAGATTTTTCCTGTGACCTCTAAACGCCTTCTTGCCATCATGGGGCTGAACATCTTGGGAGCCGCCCTCTTCCTGAGCTGGTTTATGCTTCCCCAGCACGGCTTCTGGTTCTCCCTGGACCGGGACATCTTTTACTTTTTCAATAACCTCGTCGCCGAAAGCAAGGCCTTTCTGTATCTCGTGGCCGTTACCAATTTCCGCGCCTTCGACACGGTCGCCTTTATCTTCATGGCGGCCATCCTCTTCGCCTACTTCCGCGAAGAAGACGCGCCGGGCAAGCGCCGCCTGTTCGCCATGGGCATTGCCATGCTCCTCAGTGTGGTCCTCGTCAAACTCGTGGACAATCGCCTCGGCATCGACCGTCTCAGCGCGTCCGCGTACTTCGCCAGTCTCCACGAACCGGTCCATTTTGTCAGTAAAATGACCGGCTGGACCATCAAAGACCGGTCCGCCCGCAGCTTTCCCGGCGACCATGGCATGTGCCTCCTGATTTTCACGGCTTTTATGGGCCGCTATCTGGGCCGCAAGGCCTTCCTGTCCGGCCTCGCCGTATTCTTTGTCTTTTCCCTGCCACGCATCATGTCCGGCGCCCACTGGTTCACGGACGTCGCCGTTGGATCCCTGTCCATCGTTCTCGTCACCATGAGCTGGGTCCTCCTGACGCCCCTGTCCGATAAAGTCATCGCCTGGCTGGAACCGAAACTGCCCCTGAAATTCTTCGAAAAAATCGATACGCTCATTCACCCCTAAGGAGATGTCCCCTATGAACATGTACATAAACGCGCAGCCCCTCCCAGCGCTTCCATCCTTTCCGGTTCCGCCGCCCCGCCGGGCCGACGACGGCCACGGCGACTACAACCGCAGCTACGACCCGGGCTACGATGGCTTCGACTACGCCGACTACTCCACGGACCGCGAAGACGACAATTTCCGCACTCGGCAGAAAAAGAAACGGAAAACAAAAAAAGAAATCATCGACGACATCCTCAGCCGCTGGGACTGACCCTGTAAATGCGGAAAATCCATTTTTAGTACGTGTCGAAAAAATACGTATAAAAACGACACGTATCAAATTATCCATTTTACGAAAACACAGTCCTTCCCTACGCAAAAAGAACCCCAGGCAAGCGCCTGGGGTTCTTTTCTTTGTACCCGTTAGGTCCGTTCCCTGCCCCGGGGTTATTCTTCCACGACGGAAGCGCAGCGCGCGCACAGGGTAGGATGCTTTTCATCCTGCCCGACCGTTTCGGAGTAAGTCCAGCAGCGTTCACACTTGTGGCCGCTGGCCGGTTTGACGAGGACTTTCAGGTCTTCGCGGGCCGTGGCTTCGCCGGCCGCCGTATCTTCGACGAGGGAAGCCTGGGAAACAATCAACAGGGCCGCCAGATCCTTTTCCACGGAACGCAGCAGCTTCAGGGCCTCGCCCGTCGCGTGCAGTTCGACCTGGGCGTCCAGGGAGTTGCCGATATCCTTGGCGCGGCGATGGATTTCCAAAACTTTCGTCACTTCGCCGCGGAGGGCGATGAACCGCTCCCACTTGTCTTCCATGGCGTCGTCGATGTATTCTTCCTTCGCTTCCGGCCACGGGACCATCTGGACCGATTCGGGAGCGCCGGCAGGTTTGCGCAGGTACTGCCACGTTTCTTCCATAGTGAAGCTCAGGACCGGCATGAGCATGACGATCAGATCATATAGGATTTCGTACATGGCGGTCTGGGCACTGCGGCGTTCCTTGCTGTCCGCCTTGCTGGCGTACAGGCGGTCCTTGACGATATCCAGGTAGAAGCTGGACATCTCGACGGCGCAGAAATTATGGATAGCATGAGACATGACATGGAAGTCGTAGGCTTCGTACGCGGCCTTGACTTCCTTCTTCAGGGACTGGAGGCGCATCAGGGCCCACTGGTCCAGTTCGGTCATATCCCGGAAATCAACTTTATCCTTGTCATAGTCGAAATCATAGGTATTGCCCAGGATATAGCGGATTGTATTGCGGATCTTCCGGTACTGCTCGGCCAGCTGTTTCAGGATGACGTCGGAAATCCGGATGTCCTGCTTGTAGTCCGACGACGCGGCCCAGAGGCGGATGATGTCGGCGCCGTATTTCTTGATGACGTCACGCGGATCAATGCCGTTCCCCAGGGACTTGGACATCTTGCGGCCTTCGCCATCGACCACATAGCCGTGGGTCAGGACGGATTTGTACGGCGCGTGGCCCGTGACGGCGACAGACGTCAGCAGGGACGACTGGAACCAGCCGCGGTGCTGGTCGCTGCCTTCGAGGTACATATCGGCCGGCCATTGCAGTTCCGGACGTTTGCGCAGCACGCCCATATGGCTGGAACCGGAATCGAACCAGACGTCCATGATATCCTTTTCCTTGCGGAAATGGGTTCCCCCGCACTTGGCGCACTTCGTGCCTTCCGGCAGGAGTTCTTCCGCCGGATGGGCCCACCAGGCATCGCTGCCCTCCGTTTCAAAGATATCGGCCACTTTTTCGATAGTCGCTTCGTTGACCAGCGGTTCCCCGCAGTCCTCGCAGTAGAAAATGGGAATCGGGACGCCCCAGACGCGCTGACGGCTGATGCACCAGTCGTGGCGGTCGGCAACCATGTTGTGGATGCGCGGTTCGCCCCAGGCCGGAATCCACTGGACTTCGTGGTGGATGGCGTGCAGGGCGGCGTCACGGAAGCCGTCGACAGAAGCGAACCACTGTTCCGTCGCGCGGTAGATGATGGGGTTTTTGCAGCGCCAGCAATGGGCGTACTGATGGTGGATGTTCTTTTTGCCGAGGAGCATGCCCAGTTCGGCCAGATACTTCAGGATCGGCACGTTGGCGTCAAAGACGAACATGCCCTGGAAGCGCTCGCCCGCTTCGGCGGTCATCTTGCCCTGCGCATCGACGGGGCAGACGATGGGCACGTTGTATTTCAGGCAGGTCAGATAGTCGACGTCGCCGTGGCCGCCGGCCGTATGCACGCAGCCCGTACCAGTTTCCAAGTCAACATAATCGGCCAGGCAAATGAGGGACTTGCGATGGTTGTATTCGGGGAACGGATGCTCGCATTCGCCGTATTCCATCTCACGGCCCTGGACCGTGCCCAGGACCTTGCCGAAGGTCAGGCCGCATTCGGCGGCCACATGATTCACCAGATCCGACGCCAGGAAGAGGACTTCGTCCCCGTTTTCCACGAAGGAATACTCGAAATCCGGGTTCAGGGTAACCGCCATATTGGCCGGAATCGTCCAGGGCGTCGTCGTCCAGATGACGACATAGACCGGGCGTCCGTTGACGCCGGCCGGCGTCTTACCGTTGTCCTTGACCAGGGGGAACTTGACGGAAATCGTCGGTGTCTTCTGGTCGGCATATTCGATTTCCGCCTCGGCCAGGGCCGTTTCACAGTGGGGGCACCAGTAAACCGGTTTCAGGCCCTTGTAGATGTAGCCCTTGTTGGCCATCGCGCCGAAGACGCGGATCTGTTCCGCTTCAAAAGGATGGCGCAGAGTCAGGTAGGGATTGTCCCAGTCGCCGAGGACACCGAGACGTTTGAATTCCTCGCGCTGGATATCGATGTACTTGTGGGCATATTCGTTGCACTTGCCGCGCAGCTCCAGGGCCGTCATGCTGTGACGGTCCACGCCCATGGCGTTCAGGCAGGCGTGCTCGATAGGCATACCGTGCGTATCCCAGCCCGGCACATAGGGGGTATCGTAGCCCTGGGCGTACTTGTATTTGACGATGATATCCTTCAGGACCTTGTTCATCGCCGTCCCCATATGGATGTCGCCGTTGGCGTAGGGCGGGCCATCATGGAGAACCCATTTCGTGTGGCCTTCGTGCAGTTTCTGTTTCTTTTCGTAAATCTGGTTCGTATACCACCAGTCCAGATATTTCGGTTCCGCCTGCGGCAGGCCTGCCCGCATGGGGAACCCAGTCTGCGGCAGGTTCAACGTTTTGCTGTAATCCATCGTTCTTCCTCCTGATAATCCTTTTCTCTGCTTGCAAAAAAAATAAAGCCCCGACCCGCAAAGGGACGAGACTCTGTATACCCGTGGTACCACCCTCATGACGGCTCGCGCCG
>ENA-ORNY01000294-ORNY01000294.1-human-gut-metagenome-genome-assembly--contig:-NODE-294-length-36541-cov-96.132845_pt1 | contig 36541 bp, 60 predicted proteins | sample MGYA00242122_ERZ509036 | MGnify/ENA primary metagenome ERZ509036 (study PRJEB26280, sample SAMEA2338696) | human gut metagenome | biome: human gut; feature: human-associated habitat; material: faeces... | reverse complement strand
CCCTTGCTTTATCGTATGACTTATTATACCATAGGTATATACCTACGTCAAGGGGTTTTTGCAGATTTTTTGATTTTTTATGTCGGCGCGTATCAGGCCCTTGATATATCCTTGCGTGCTGGGCACATCGGCAAGACGGGCGAGGATGTCGCCATCTGTGCCGATGTTAAGCTTAAGGTATATGCCCTTGGTGCTTTTTTTGTCGTAGCGGGCTTGCCGCTCAAATTCTTTTTTCATTTTTTCATCCACTCCACAAGCTTGCTGTACGATGGCCAGGGCTCCCACTCTGCTTCCATGTCCCTGATAGCCTCGGCATAGTCCTCGCTGCGCAAAATCTTTTCCATTGCCCTGCGCCCTGCGGCGCATTTATCTATATCGACGCCCCGCGTAAATTCTTCCGCAGCTGAAAATGCGGCCGCGCGAGGATATTTGGATTCTATCTCTGCCATTTTCACGGTAGGCTCTTTCGGCTTTTCACATCCGCAATGGTCTACAAATTGCCAATGCCTGATTGCGGCCTTATAGTCGTCCCATGCTTTTTTTGCTGCACGCACCTCACTCATGCCCTCTATGGCCGCGCTTGACACCTTTAACGCGGCGATTTCGGCTTTTTCTTGTAGCAAGTCCTTATGCACATTGATCACTATGGTATCGGTCTTGCTGTCATAGCTATCGGGCTTGGCTCTGCATGACCAGTAATCAGCGTCGCGCTCCGCGCAGCTCATGCGCATCGGCACAAAATCTCCGCTTGCGCACATCCTGCCCCAGCAATCGGGGCAAAATGTGCGGCTTATCAAGTCGCGCATATGGTCGCGGTCGTCCATCGTGCAATCCACCGTAGTGGTATGCCCACAAGCGTATTCCATTTCGTATTTCATGGCGTTCTCCTTTTCTTTTTTATTTTGTTGCATTATAAGTGTTGATTACCTCGCGGCCCCACTCACCGCGCAATGACCTGTCACGATTATCTATCCAAAATTTTGCCGTGGTATAGGTCTGTATAATCCATGCGATGCAGCGCATTCCGTTTTCGTTGGCGCCAACAGCCATTATTTCATCTATCTTTTCCTTGCGGATTGCGTTTGCCCATGCGACCTGCTTCGGGGTTCCGCTCAGTTCGGGCCACTGCTTTTCCTTGCTTTCCTGCGCCGCTCGTGCGTCGATTGCCTCACGCTCTGCCTGCTTGCGGGCCTTGTAGCATTCGGGGCATTCGCCGTGCGTCTCATACCAGCTAATTTTGCGCTCGCGCTCTTTGCCAGGCCCACACAGCTCTATCGTTGCAGTATGACCGCAGGAAAATGTTACATCGTACTTCATAATTTTTAACTCCCTCTGGGGCTTCGGCCCCTTGCTTTATCGTATGACTTATTATACCATAGGTATATACCTACGTCAAGGGGTTTTTGCAGATTTTTGAAAAATTATTTTTGCTCATTAAATGCCCGGTAAATTCCCTCCCCGCGCACAGGGCGCGGGGCTAATCTTTTGAGAAAATAAGGCCATAAGGAGGCGATAAAAGTGTGGAATCCCAATCCCTTTTTTGGCGGCTATCAGCAGCCCCAACAGTATCAGCAGCCCGTGCGCGCCCAAGTCCCCCAAGTCAATGGCGAGGGCGGGGCGAAGGCATATAGCCTTGCGCCTAATAGCAGCATCCTGTTGCTGGACACCACCGCGCCCATAGTCTGGCACAAGTGTACCGACAGCGCGGGGTATCCTACACTAACCCCGTACACCATTACACCGTATCAGCCTGCACCGCCCGTGGACATAAATGACCTCGCGGCGAGAATATCAAAATTGGAGGACAAATTAAATGCCGAATCCCATACTGCAAGCAATGAAAGCTGGAAGCCAGCAGACCCCGCAAATATCCCCGCAGCTAATCGCCCAGGCCAAAAGCATGATGGGGATGCCCGCGCAAATGCAGCAGGTAATGCGGATGCTCGGCGGGCGTGACCCCCAGCAGATGTTTTATGGTCTGTGCCAGCAAAAAGGCATAGACCCTGAAAGCATCTTATCACAGATACGATAAATCACGCGCGATTTATATACCAAAAAATTATGAAGGAGAAAGACAATGGATAATGTACCCTCTTTGGCGGATATCGCCGCCGTAACGGACAAAAACGACGGCCTTGGCGGCAGCATGGGCGGAGGATTCTGGATATTCGCCCTTATCGTGCTTTTGGCTATGATGGGCGGAGACCTTGGCGGCTTGGGCAACCGTGGCAACGGTGACTACGGCCAGTACGCGACCGCAGCGGCGCAACAGGAAATCCTTTTCGGCCAGCATTTTGGCCAGCTTAATGACCGCTTGACCAACATTGGCAACGGCGTATGCAGCCTTGGCTACGACATGCAGGGCAATATCGGCCAGTTGGGCAAAGAGATGGCCTTGGCGCAGAATGGCACGAATATGACCATAATGCAGTCCGCCAACGGCATACAGAGCCAGATGGCCGAGTGCTGCTGCGCCGTACAGCGTGGCATGGATGCCATCAACGCCAATATCGACGCAAAATTTGCGGCACTTGAAAAGGCGCAGCTTGAACAGCGCATAGCCCAGCTTGAGCAGGCCAATAACCAGCTGTTTGTTCGCGAGCAGCTGACGGGCGTGGTACGCTACCCCAACGGCTACACCTACAACGCCGGAAATAGCCCGTTTTGCGGCTCCGGCTGCGGTAACGGCTGCTGCTAAGGCATGACACACTATCCGGCATTGCCGTGACTATCGGGGCGGCTTAGACCGCCCCTTGATTATGAAAGGAGAAAATTATGGCTTGTAAAAATATATGCCAGCTTTGCCCCCGCCTGATTATATCCCAGTCCGTGACATTTGTGGCGGGTACTGGGCTTATCATCAATTTGCCTGCAGGCGTGTACGCCAACGGCGAAAAATATTGCATCGTCGTGGCGCAGAGCATACCCGATACCACCACCATATCCGCGCCCGTATATATCACCATCGGCACAGGCACGGCGCAGTATCCCCTGATAAACCGCTGCTGCGCACAGGTGACCGCGTGCAGCATGCGCAAGCGCACCAAATACAGCACCGTGGTATCCACCACCCCCACGGGCGGGACGTTTAAGCTGCTCGGCAACCCGCCTTGTGCGCCGAATAACGACTTGACGGGTCTGACTGGCGGAGCCGTCGCCACCGTGGCGGAGGCGGCGAAAAAATGAAGCTAATTAACGATTTGTCCGACCAGATTTGTGAAGAAATCGCGGACGCTGAAAAGTATGCTAAGTGGGCGCTTGCGGTCAAGGACGATATGCCGACCGTAGCGCAGACCCTGTACACCATATCGGGGCAGGAGCTAACCCACGCATCCATGCTGCACGACCTTGTAGTCCGCGCCATATCGGACTACAAGGCCAAGCATGGCGATCCGCCCGCAGATATGCTGACACTGTATAACTATTTACACGGCAAGCAGATAGACAAGACGGAACGTGTAAAAAGGTATCAGGAGATGTATAAGGCGTAACCTATTTACACCAACCCCCGGCAACTTTGCGGCAACTTTTTATTGCGCGCTCGCGCTAACGGCTGTTTGTGAAAATGCCTAAATATCTATGTTTTTCGGCGCAATGGCGTACTTTGGTGGGCAAAAAATCCAAGTAGCTGCCGGATACCAAAGAAGAAAAGCACTCATAAAAATGGGTGCTTTTTCTTAGTAAATTAGGCATTTTTTAATTGCCGCTGGATCCGTGCGCTTTGGTGCTGGCAACTTTACGGCAACTTTTTTCAAATGCGCCCTGTAACTGTTCTGCACTGTATTTTTCCTTCTGCGCCGAAAGATGTGAATATATTTCAAGCGTTATTTTCGCGTTGGCGTGGCCTAAGTATCTTTGGGCGGAAAGCACGTCCACGCCCGCGTTATATAGCACGCTGGCATAATTATGCCGAAGGTAATGCGGGGTGATAACCGATATCATCCGTCCGCCCTTTTCAATCGCGTCAATCTCCGGCGCGATATCGTACAGCCGCGCCATCAAATCGTCCCATAGGCGGTATCGCGTCGCATTGCGGTGATATGACCCTGTGGACGACGGTACTACATACGACTGCGGCAGACCGCGCACGGGGCGCAGCTTGTCAGCCAGTTCGCGCGGCATGGGTATCGTCCGCACGGACTTATCCGTTTTGGGTGCATCTATTTCCCCCGTCTTACCCGCCGCTTGCTGCTCTATGTGAATTGTCCCCGCCTTGAAGTCAACGTGCCGCCATTGCAGGCCACAAGCCTCGCCGTAGCGCATGCCTGTGTAATATAGCAGCGCAAGCATTAATGTGCCGTCCTCGCCTATCAGGCGCAGAACCGCATCCGTCTCCGCGTCCGTCAATGCCCTGCGCGTCTCTTTGGGCTTTGACGGGATTGTAAGCCCGACAGTGATATCCCGCGGGATAAGCCCCTGACTGTACGCCCGCTGAAATACCCCGCGCAGGATTGTAGATATGTTGCCTATTATGGCCGCGCACGTGTCGGCCTTGGCGTTCAACAGCCGCTGCAAATCCTCGGTGGTGATTGCCGTAAGTCGCCGCCCAGCCAACGCGGGGAAGATATGCTTATATAGCGCGGTGCGGTATGACATTTGCGCGGACACGCCTATATGCGGCTGCTTATACACCTCGTACCAGCTTAGCGCGTATCGGTCAAAAAGTATTCCCTCCGGCACGGCGTTTGCTCCCGTGACGTACTTTTCACGCGCCGCCGCCTTAGCCGCTTCAAGCTCTTTTTTCGTGCGGCCTGATACATACTTGACTATGCTTTTCCCGTTCGCGTCCGTGCCAACTGTGATTTTTGCACGGTAGCGCCCATCTTTTTGCTTTGCCATTTTCATTGCCCCCTTTGTGATTTTATGCTATAATAGGGGCGAGCGTAGTTCGGCTATATATCTCGCTCCCTTTCCTTTGTACCGTGCAGCGGCAATCTGCACGGATTTTTTATAAATTCATCAAATCGTAAAATACATTCTCCGATATTATCTGCAAGTCAGCCCCCTTTGCGATCAGGCTTTCAGCCCGTTTCAGCTTGTTGCTTTTGCCGTCCTTGATTTTGCTGTAATCGCTCGCGCCCAAAATCAAAAAATTGGTGTCCTTGGTAACCCCGTTGTCGCACAGCCCACCGACATTTACCACGGCCTGCGCCGCGTCCAGGCGCACCATTTTGGCAAGCGTGCCAGTAAATACGCAATGCTTGCCATACAGCGGGTGCATCTCGTCCACCGCCGTACCGTCTGCCGTAAGTGCGTGCAAGTCTGGCCTTTGTGCGCCGTGGCGGCTTACCTCCGTGATGTACGCCTCTCGTCCCGCGCCCGCGTCTATATGTGCCAGCAATGCCTTATAGCAGCCGATCGTGGCATGGCAGTCACCTATGGCGCGGTGAGCCTGCGCATGGTCAACGCCAAGCGCATTCACAATGTCCCCGAGCCTGTGGTGCTTCAAGTCGGGCAGCACTCGCCGCGATATGCGCATGGTGTCTATATAGCCATTGCTTACGGGCTTCAAGCCTTGGCACTCGCAATTATCATAGATAAAATTGATATCAAAATTGATATTATGGCCTAAAATGATATCGTCGCCCAGAAATTCACGGGCGGCGGGAAGCACCTCCGGCAGCGCCGGGGCGGCTGCAAGCATATCGTTTGTGATGCCCGTCAGCTCGGCGATAAAATCATCTATCGGCATGCCCGGGTTTACCAGCGTGCTATACTCCGCTGCGACTTCGCCGTGGCGGACGCGCACCATGCCTATTTCTATGATGCTATCCCATTCCGGGTCAAGCCCTGTCGTCTCCAAGTCCAGCGCCACATAATCCTCCGGCAGCGCATTTACGGCCTTGCCCTTGTTTTCGCGGACTTTTGCAAGCCTCTTCTCCGCCGTGGCGGAGCCTGTCGTTATCTGTACTCCCATATGTTCCTCCCTTATCCTTTTCAACGCGCATTTTTTGCGCGTTATAATCTCCATGCTGCCAAATCGCCGTGGATAGATGCCAGCTGGCGCTGAAACCACCCCACCGTGGGGTTAAGCGCGTCGTATAAAAATAGCCCGACCAGTATACCCGTGATGCTGACACTGTATATCACCGACCAGCGCAGCCATTTGCCAAGCTGCCGTATGCGCGTATCCTTTTCGGCAAGCAGTTTGCCCCGCGCGTCCGCCATGGCGGCATTGTATGCTTCCTGCCGCCGCTGGCGTTCCTCGAATGCCGCGATTTTGCCGCCCGCTTCCCCGTCGCACAAGTCCGCCATTGTGTAGCCCATTGCCTCGACGATTGCTTGCACGGTCTGATACGGTGATGTGTCTGGGCTGGCAAAAAATCTGCTTACGGTGCTTGTCGGGACGTTGGATTTGTCTGATATCTGCTTGACCGTCATACCAGATTTGATGCGCATGTTTTTGATTGTCTCGTCTATCATTTTCGCTTCCCCTTCCCATTTTTGATATGCTCTTTATACCGTTTTTGGGCAGTCAATCCCATTAATGGGCGCTATCCCATTTTTGACAATTTACATTTTGCCCATTTGTGCGGTACGCTTGATATGCGCATAGGGGCGCACCCGGGGGCGGCGCATCCTACCTTGCTTCTCCGCCGCCCCCTCCACCCACCATAGATTATATGATGTGTGGTGTCTGTGATATGGTATCATATCTTAACAGTTTTTTCACGGAGGATAATACGATGACCAAGAAAGAAAACGCGCTGCTTAATGCCATTCGCGACCCCCAGAAGCTTGCCGAAATCATCAACGTTCTACAATCCGATCGATTATCGCGCGGGCTTCCGGCGATGCCTTGCGATAAGCAAGTATTAACTGAAACTCTGCATCAGTAACGAGCCGGTGTGAGTTCATCTCGCTTTGTTTCCCGTATAAGTAATTCATATCAACGTTGTATATATCGGCAATAGCTTCGAGCTCTTCGTGCTGAGGTTCGCGCTTGCCGCACTCGAGCATAGATATGTAGCTACGCGACATTCCGAGTTTTTCTGCCAAGTCTGCTTGGGTGTCCTTGTTTAGTATGCGCAGCTCCTTTATCCTGTCATTTAACCCGCCCATATATATAATCACCCCTTTCTTTATATATTATGTCACATGTCGTGACAAAAAGCAAGAAGAAAATGCCACGAAAAGTGTTGACACATATAGTGTCAAGATGTATAATGTACCCATAAACCAAAAGGAGGGAAAAAGATGCCAGACAAAACTGTGGTTGGGATGAGGCTTAGAGCTTATCGCAAGGCAAAAGGAGTATCGAGAGACACAGCCGCCGCCGAGATCGGTATATCATCGGCTGCGCTTGGTATGTATGAGCTTGGCGCGAGAACCCCGCGAGATGAAGTAAAAATGGAAATCGCATCGTACTACGGGCACTCCGTGCAAGATATATTTTTTGCCTAAAAGTGACACTATAAGTGTCAAGAGGGGAGCGTAAGGGAATGGAATGGGAAGTCATAACCGATATCTTCGGCCAAGCGGAACTACGAATTTTTTTGACCTGTGACCAATGGCATGAACTTGAATCGTCACCTGTTTGGCATCGTCTGATGGAATTCGTGGGAGACCTTGAAAAAGCACAAGAGCGTTCTGCGCCGACAAAGCTTCAATCTTGATAGGCAGCGGCGCTGAAAATTCTTCCGTGTAACCCACAATTTCCGCGCCACTGCGTCTGGTGTATGACCGTACAAGGGCAGGAGTAGGCTCACATTGAAATAGCTTGCCGTCAATCATCAAATATACATTTGTTATGGCGGTGGGGAGCTGAGAAGTGTTTTCAAAGCACAGCAAGAAAAAAGCCGTTTGTCGTAATGCACACCACTCAATGCAGCGGACTTGAACGGACGGGCGCTTGACCGCAAAAGCGTAAACGGATGCTACAACAGCAACCAGCGTGCTTATCACGGTCACGGCAAACGAGAGCGAATTAGGAATCTCAATTGCCGCCAATTTATCCCAGAATGACATGAACAGTACCTCCGTTTTTACGGAGATTATAACACGAAGTGAGGGAATGTGTAAAATGGCAAGGTTATATGTAGACGGAATTGACGAAATAGAAAGAGCACTCCGCGACATGGCGGGGGGGATTGACGATTTTGTGGATGAGGTCTTGGAGGCCGGCGGTGAGATAGCCAAGCGGAACGTCAAGCAAAACATTATACGCTACGGCTATTACAGGACAGACACGACAGGTCAGCTTTACCGCTCGATAAAGACCATAAAGAGCACAGACAAAGACGGCCGGAAGTATGTGGACGTTACCGCGGCGGGCAAACGCGAAAACGGCACCCGCAACGGCGAGGTTGCATTTGTCCTAAATTATGGGCGGTCAAACCTTGACGGCACCAGATATTGGCAAGAGGCCGAGGAAAGAACAAAAAAAGAGTTTGATAAAGTCCTAAAGGAGAAAACGGAAGCTTTTCTCAAGGAGAAGGGGCTTGAGTGATGAAGGAGCACAAGAATGTTTGCAATTCAAAATCGGCGGACAGGTAAGTTCTTGTTTGGCACGGACTACCGCTACAATCCGCCCCGACAACGAACAAGCTTCGACGAAATGCGTACCTACCCCGATTTGAGCTACGCTGTGGCTGACTACAACAACCGCAGGTGTGGAGAAGATTATCGCATTGTAGTCCTCAAATCGGTAGAGGTCGAGCGAGTTATCGACTATGCGGAGCACTTGGACTACGATATGCGGCCTACAACAACCGCAGGTGTGGAGAAGATTGTCGAATTGTAGTCCTCAAATCGGTAGAGGTCGAGCGAGTTATCGACTATGCGGAGCACTTGGACTACGATATGCGACAAAGACCAAAAGGAGGAGGAAAGAGGAAATGAGCCAATTGGGAAATATGGATGTGCGGGATATACCGGGGCAAATGGGTGAAATTATGACGAACGTGATAGGCTCGGCGTTTAATTACAAAGCGGCTCCATCGCCGACTGCGAGGGCGGCGGCATATGCATGGATAAGCGCCGCCGAGGCTATATGCGGCATTAAAGTTGAGGATTATATAGACATGCTGATGGCAGAGACGAAAGCGGCAATAAAGGACGTAAAAGAAAAAACAAGCAAGGAAATGGAGGCATAAAAAAATGAGGACATGCCCAGACTGCGGCGCAAACCTTGACAGCGGGGAGCGCTGCGACTGCGAAATGGAAGGAAGGGAGAAGCAAAATGGAGCTGGAAAAGATGCTGCGGGAGATGATACAGCAGGCTGTGGACGAGCGTATAAACGATGCCGCGGCGGTAGAGGACCGCATGGTACAGGCGCACGGGGAATACGTCCCCACCACACGGGCCGCTGAACTGCTGAATGTCAGCCCCGTCACCGTGCGGCGGATGCTGGCCGATGGGCGGCTTACGGGCACAGGCGGGGAAAAGCCGCTGGTGATGGTGCGTAGCATGGCGCACATGGCAGAGACGGGCAAGACGCGCAAGCAAAAGTACCCCGATTTTGCCATTATAGGGAGGTAAGCTATGGCGAAGATGACAAAGGCCGAATTTATTGCCCGCGCCGTGGCGGACAGAATGAAGGACAAACTGCGCGGGCAGAAGGAAGCGTATTGGGTGCGGTCGGCACACATAGACGCAGAAAGGCGTAAGAAAAGATGAACGTATGGTATATCGCATTATGGGTGTATATGCTGGCGGGCGAGGCCATACTGCTGGCGATTGCTTTTGACATCTGCCGCAAGGAGGCGGCGAAGGACAAAAAGAAAGCCCACCGAGGGAGTTAACGACGGTGAGCCAGATAAAGCCGCAGTCTTAAAGACCGCATTGATATTATAGCACATCAATGCCGTTTACGCAAGCCGCGGCGGACAAAAAAGCTTTTAAGCGACCGCACGTTAGCAAAATTTAATCTACAGAGATTATGGTCTGGTCGCTTGAAGATAAAAACAGCGCCGGGGCGGAGCTGTGATACCGCCCCAACAAAAAAGGAGAAGCAAGGCTATGAAGTATCTGAAAGTCTATACAGACTTTGAAGAAGCCATAGAGATGCTCGGCGACGCTGAGAAGGGCAGGCTTTTCACGGCGATGCTGCGCTATGCCAGCACCGGAGAACTGCCAGACTTACGCGGGGGTGAGCGGTTACTATGGCCCACGGCAAAGTTGAATATAGACCGTACGAGGGCGGAAGCCGAAAAAAACACCATCAACGGGAAAAAGGGAGGACGACCAAAAACCCAAAATAACCCAAAAAAACCGAACGAAACCCTAAAAGACAAAGACAAAGACAAAGAAAATAAAATTATCCCCCTATCCCCTAACGGGGATATCCCCCCTAATGGGGAGCGCCCCCCAGAAAAACGCTTTGTCAAACCCACAGCGGACGAGGTACGCGCATACTGCGTGGAGCGCGGCAATCACGTAGACGCACAAGCTTTTGTGGATTTTTATGCCGCCAAGGGCTGGAAGGTGGGCAGCGCGCCCATGAAGGACTGGAAGGCGGCCGTGCGGACGTGGGAAAAGCGGGATGCCGAGCGCAAGCAATCCGCCACATCGCGCCCTAACCGGCAGCGGGATTTGTGCAGCAGCCGTACATACAGCGCGGCAGAGCTTGACAGCATAGGGACGGACTTGCTGGGAGGTGGATAAGATGCACACATTTGAGCTAATCGAGATAAATTGCGGTGTTACAAAGGTGCTGTACACCGCAACCAGCCGCCAAGACCTATACAAGGCATACCGCTCGGCATGCCAGCGCGGAGGGCTTGTACGCATGCGGATAGATGGCAAGACGATGCGGATATATCAGGCGGATGCGCATGCGCCCGCCGAAGCGCGGGGAGGGAGAAAATGAGACGCACATACACCCCGCCAACCGTGCCGCTTGAGGACGCGGAGCAGCGGATAATCTTTCAATGGGCGGCAATGGAGACCGCCGCCCACCCAGAACTGGGGCTGCTGTACGCCATACCCAACGGCGGCAAGCGGGCAATCAAGACGGCTATCGCCCTAAAAGCGCAGGGCGTTAAGTCAGGCGTGCCTGATATGTGCTTGCCCGTGGCGCGTAACGGGTATCACGGGCTATACATCGAGTTAAAGCGGCAAAAAGGCGGCACGGTGAGCGAGACGCAAAAAAGCTGGATAACCGCGCTTGCGGAGCAAGGCTATGAGGCCGTTGTTTGCAAGGGAGCGGAGGAAGCAATAAAAGTGATAAAGGAGTATCTAAAATGAAAGCGGTAATTAACACAAGGGAATTTAACCGCCTTGTTGCGGCAACGAAAGCATTTGTTGATGTACACGGCGGAAGGCCACTGTTTAAGCTTATCAAGCTGGAATTTAGCGCAAAAAACAAGCGTGTAACTGCGGTTGCGCTGGATGGCTTTATGATGGCTGTTGAAAACGCCGCGATGGCCGAGTGTGACGAAGATTTTATCGCATACATTGGGGGTAATGTAAAATTGCCGTCACGCAAAGACGTGTATGCACAAATCGAATTGCAGGGCAACAGACTTATTGTGGACTGCGAAGGGCTTATATACGGTTGTGTACAGCCCGACATAGAAGGCTTTGACTGGGGAAAGGTAATCCCCCGAAGTGATGCGCGCTATAAGATTGCATTTAACGGGGACTTGCTATTAAGCGCATTACGGGCGGCAAAAATATCGTGCGGCGGTAAGCATTCGCAGTACATAACGCTGGAGATTAGGGGGGGCATCAGAGCCTATTATTTTGAGGACTAACGAAGAAGATATAAAACTGATAATGCCCATACGGATATGTCCTGAACCACAGAAGGAGGGAATGAAGGCATGAATTTATATTTTTGCACAGACGATTTGCGTGAAGCGGGGCTATATGTTGCGGCGGAATCACGGGGGAAGGCGAAGAGCATGTACTGCGATACCTGCGGAGCAAAAATGAACAAGGAGGACGTATGAACATAAACATATCAAATAGTACCAAAGCTGTGTTCAGCTCACTAAGCATAGGCGAAATTTTTATGCTTAATGAAACCGATGTATGCGTGAAAATAGGCTGGGGGAATGATTACAATACGTGGAATTTCAAGATTAATGATATAGAGACAGTGTACAAAGATACCGAAGTCACCATCCCAAGAACAGTAAACATGGAGGTAATAGTATGACACGCTTACTACCAGAGCCGCCGACGGATAAATGTCCAATTTGTAACTATAGAATTGATATGTGTCAATGCCGATATGGTGGTAGTTGCCATCCGGACAGAATCAAGCGTAGAGAAGTAGTTTTGGATCATCTATACATGTTCTCGCATGAACAAATCAAACATATCGCGAACGTTCAAAGGCAGTGCCCAATGTCTTATCCCGATGCGGAACGGGAGGATATAAGAAAGGAACTATCCGATGAATATACGCCACAATTCGACATTACAAATGTAATGAACGAAGAATATATAACCAAAAGCGAGGCGATAGAAGCTGCTTGCAATGCGGTGGAGCTATTTCCCTCGGAATATCGCGAGATAGAAAATGCCATTAAACGGAGATAAACTATGAAAAAGATACGGACTATAGATGACATCATCGAGGCGGATTGGGAGGATATCAAGAGGCGGCGCGAGCAAGGAGCGAATCTTGACCAAGTAGGCGAGCTGTACGGCATAACGGGTACCACACTGGCAAAGTATGCAAGGCTGGCGGGCGTGGATATACCAAGGCGCACAGATTATAACCCGCTGCCGTCCATAGAGGATATACAGCGTTTGCGCAGCGAAGGGGTAAAATGGGCTGACATAGCCGCGAAGTATCATGTATCGCGCGACCGACTACACAGCTACGCGCAAGAGCATGGCATAGATACGCGCTTGGTGCGCAAACCCACCCTGGCACCAGTGGACTGGGATGACGTGAGCAAGCAGCGTGAGGCGGGCAAGACATGGGGCGATATCGCGGAGCCGTATGGCGTGAGCGGCCCGACACTGCAAAAGCGTGCGGGCAGGCGTGGCATTGCTATCGGCCCCAGCAGGTACGACAGGTTAAATGCCATGCTTGACCCTGACTGGCCAGGCTGGGACGATGTGAAGCAGATGCGCAATCAGGGGGGGAAGTGGACGGAGATTGCCGAGCATATCGGCGTGACTACCGCGACCTTGCGCAGGATGATGGCGCACTTGGCGCTTCGCGCGCCGACAGGCGATGCGCATAAGTATTATGATGGCGCAAGCCCCTGCGCGAAGACCCTATACTCCCAGACACTGTGCTGGTCTTGCGCCAATGCTGTGCCGGACAAGTACGGCAAGCGCGGGTGCTCATGGAGCAGGAGCTTTAAGCCCGTCAAGGGTTGGGACGCGGACGAGACGCGGCTATACAGCGACAAGCCGACGCAATCGCACCATGTGCGGCAGTGCCCGGAATTTGTGCGGGGATAGGAGGTAGAAATGAAAACACTTAGATACGAAACACGGGATGCAGACGGAAATGACATTATAAAGGATGTCGCAGTGAAGGAATTTGCGAGTGCCGAGGCGGAGTTTAGATGCCACGTTTGCGGACGGGAATGCAGCCAGGGCGTTAGAACGACGGATATTATCTCGGGCTCATTTACGGACTACGCGCTCATCGGGGATTATGTATGCAATGACTGCGCAGACCTTTTTAGCCTGTACTTTTACAGTTACATCAAAGACGCTGACGGGATAAGGCTGCTAAATGTACGGAGCATTCGGGACGAGATCACGCAGGAGCAAAAGCCGCCGTTTATGTTTGTGATAACTACATCGCAAAAAAAGCATCTATTCTATCGAGCGAGAATGAATCATGCGCCGACACCGTTCGCGGTGCAGCTTGAGACCGAGACGATATACACCACAACGAGCAGGATGCGGACGCTGTTTGATTTTGTTGAATCGCTTATGACACTCGGACAATCAAAAAAAGCGTTAGCGGATGGGGAGATGCGCTATGAAGTGATGCAAAAGGTCGGCGCGGGTGCATTTAGCTATCTTCGGCGCGAGCTGAGAGCATCACGGGAGATACAAATACCAATCTACTGCGGACAAAAAAGAGATATAACAGACGAGGAGGCAATATGTTGTATAAATTCAATACTGACAGCGTAAAACACGCAAGTGCGGCGCTACTGCTCTACGCAATGTACCGCAGCCGCAACAAAAACAGCCCGCTGAATGGGTTGGAGACATGGGACAGGTTTAACAGCTACATCCGCGGAGCTTGCCTAAAAAGCAGCACAACGGCAGAGTTTATGCAAAAATTCTGCCGCGCGGCGAAGATAGACAGCGTTAAGCCACGCTATTTGTCAACCGACGATCCTGTGCTAATGCCTGGAACTGGCGAGCTGATAATGAGCGATGCTATAAAGGACTACAGAATACCGATTATCGAGGATAACAGTCTGCTGCGCATAATGTCGGATGAATCAATTTATCTGTGTATGCTTGTACGCGACCGCATTCAACGCGAAAAGATGGAGTATAAAGAGGAGGAGGCCGAATATGAATACTAATATAAAATACAGGCTGCTTTCGCCTGTTTCGCACATTGGCGAGACCGCCAGCACCGGTAGCTATTTTCAAACCGTTCTCACGACACAAGGGAGATTGCCTGTGATAACCGGCAACAGTACGCGCGGTCAGATCAGGGATAGCGCAGCGCTTCACCTCCTAAACACGCTCGACATAAAAGTGGACAAAGAAATATTCAACGTGCTTTTTTCGGGCGGCAACCTCTCCGGCACGATGCGGGACGATGTAGAGCGGGCGAAACAAATTCGTAATTATTATCCGGCGGTATCACTCCTTGGCGGCGGTATGGGGACGATGATCATGGCGGGTAAGCTGCTGGTATCGTTTGGATACCCTGTATGCGCGGAGAGCGAGCAGTTTACGGGCATAGAAAGCGCCCAATCTTGGCATGAGATGATTGAAGAAATTGAGTTTACACGCACCGATGACACCAAGAACGATGTAAAAGCCGGCCGAATAGTTAATATAAACGATGATTCAGGGGCGGGGACAGCATCAACGCAGATGCGCTACTCCGTACAGTATATTGCAGCGGGAACGGAGATTGTACAAAACCTTATTACACTTGATGGCACAACGCCTCTTGAAATCGGCGCACTGTATGCAGCTATATGCGAGTGGTTTAAGGTGCCGAGGCTTGGCGGCATGGCGGCGAAAGGGTTTGGCTTGTTCGATGCTGTTGTCGGCAACCGCGATATAGTCCTTAGCGGCGGCAGGATAACGCTAAAACCGCAAATTGCAGATCTCATCGATGCATATGAGGCTTTTGTCCGCGAGGAGGGCGGCGAGCATTTATCGCTCCTTGCCGCACCGAAAGGAGGGAAGAAGGGTGGCAAAAAAGCCAACAACGCCGATTAAAGTCACGGCGCACCTGCTTGACGGCAGAGTAAATACGGCAGACGGGATCATTATGTTGGACGCGATATTGTATCATGCGTGGTTTAGCAGACACAAGCCGGAGGTCTTAGAGGGCTGCGGCAGCACGCAATATGACGGATATACGGGGCTGCCGTTGCGGCAGCTCCCCGATAATAGATGGGCGGCAAGCAGAGGCATATTTAAGACCGAGGGCAAAAACATCGAATACATAAATAGGAGACCTAACTTTTTCGATGCGGACAAGATCGGACATCTTGACATGGAGACGGGTATAATATCGGACAGCGTAGGCGTATACCGGGCGTACCGCATACCGCGAGTTGTCAGCACTGTCAGCGATATAGAGTTTTATGCCATGGGCGACAAGACTAAAGTGCAAGACCTATTGACGGCGATCCCGGCCGTAGGCAAAAAGCCCGCGGTGGGATATGGTTTTGTAGCCGAATGGAATGTGGAGGACTGCGACGAGGATTACAGTCTGTGGCACCCTGAGTACGGACTTATGCGCCCGGTGGTGGTCGGCAGTGACGAGGCAAAGGGGCTTGAGCTTAGTACATATCCCGTTATGCAATACGGAATAAAGCCACCTTACTGGAAACCCTGCAATATGCGTTTGTGCCATGTGCCGATTGCTACGGCGGAGAATGCGACAACATGACTATTGACGATTTTGTTAAGATAGGCGCGCTCAGGTCGGGCATGCGACAATACGCCGAAAAGCGGGACAAAGCAATAAGGCTTTGCGAAGAGCAATTCCGCACGCACAAAAGACCATATGTTGCAATAAGCGGCGGCAAAGACAGCGTTGCTATGGCGTACATTGTGGACACTGCAGCAAGACACGTCGGGGCGGATTATAGATTGTGGCTGCATTGCTCGGATGCATCGTTCCCCGGCACGGTAGAGACATGCCGCAAGGTGGCCGCGGCGGTTGGCAGAAAGCTTGATGTATTTGAAAGCAAGGATTCTGCGTTTGACGCAATAGCACGTCCGCAAAAGGCTGCATTTGGGAAAAGCGGCGTATTCTTCAGCTCGGTGCGCGAGTACGCAAAGGACAAAGATTTATGCTTTGTGGGCGTTCGAGCTGCGGAGAGCCGGAGACGGATGCGTGCCGCTAAAGCACACGGGCAAGTGTTTGACAGCGCATCAATGGGCGATGTGACGGTTTGCCATCCGCTCCTATGGTTTACCCTGTATGATGTCGCGGCGGCGCTGCACGAGTACGATGCACCAATACACCCGATATACAAAAAAATAACAATAGAGCGCGGGGAAAACCGGTGCGGTGAAGAATCGTTTATCCGGCTCGGGTATATAACGTCACGCGACCTGCTCAACAAAGGCACAGCGGTGTTTTTGCGGATAAACTACCCGGACGAGTTTAACAGGCTTGCAGCCGCGTATCCGGAGATACGGCTATGGGTGTAGCCAAGGCGGAGGGGAGGGGGTATCAAAATCCCTGCGCCGTGGCGGCCCGTACCGCGGGCCCCTCAACGGAACAAAAAATTTTCGATTTTTGTGAAAAATCAGGCGAGGCAGTAGGATGGATAAAAGCGATAAGGAAAAGAGACAAAACGAACGCGCGGCAGTAAGGCGGCTGCTGATGTACTGGGGCAATGCAGAGCGCACGCGCACAGACAAAGAGCGGCAGCTTGTGACGGTAGATGAAGAGATAGAAAGCCAGTATGACCTTCACCCGCAAAGGCTGACGGGTATGCCGCATGGGAGCGGGGTATCTGATGCCACATACAATGCTGCGCTGAAAGCCACCCGCGAGATAAAACGGCTTGAGCGCAAAAAACGGCGCCTTGAGGCCGAGCTGCAAGAGCTGAATTATCACGCGGGCATGATAGAGTTCGAGGTGATGTGTCTGCCGCCGCTGGAGTGCGAGGTGATAAAGCTTAGGTATGTGGAGTATGGCGTGGCGAAGAGTGGCTACTGGGAAAAGGTGGCACAGCGGATGCACGTATCGCAGGATTGGGCTAAGGCTTTAGAACGGCACGGCGTAGAGCGGCTTATAAATCGCATTGCCCCATAAAGTCAACACGATAAAACACGATTTATATGCTATACTGATATCATCAGAAAAGGGCTTCCGCGAGGGAGCCTTTTTGCATAGGGGGAAATATGGCGCTGATAAGATGGATACACACACCCGCCACCTGCAAGGAGTGCAAGCACTATGACAAGGGTAAAAGGCGGTGCGGGGTGAAGGAGTGCCCGTATCCGGCAAGGAGGGGCAAAAGTCGTTGACACCGTGGCGGCTTGTATGGTATCGTTTGAGTATCATATTATTCAGGAGGGCAGGACGGATGGCTTACTGCAAGAATTGCGGCAAGGAAACGGAATGGATAAGTAAAAGCGGATACTGCAAAGAGTGCGCGGAGCAAATCCAGCGCGAGCGTGAGGGGAAGCCACCGAAGGCAAAAAAGCCGATATACAAGCAAGCGTGGTTTATCGTCTTATGCGTGCTGGTGGCAGCACTTATGATTAACGCGATTGCGCACACGGGCAAGGGGACGGACGTATATGACGACATTATCAGCTCCTTTGGCGTGGCGGGGTACATAGATGATACGGACAATCTTGTGGTGTACACGCTCGCAAGCCCGGATGCAAAATTTAAGCAAAGCGTTAAGAAAAAGATTGCTGATATCCTTATAGCGCATTATGGCGTGGACAAATACGGTGACATTGAACAAATAACAATAGTCGTATTAAACGAATCGGATGGCGGCGAGCCGCAAATTATAGCCGCGTGGAATTGCAGCCGCGGGGACACGGCGAACGTCATAGATATTGACGACGATATAGCGACAGCGGCCATTGTGATGGCGCAGGGAGATTGATGGCTAAAGAGTATACCAAGGGCTTTTACACCCATAAGGCGTGGCGACAATGCCGCGCTTCTTTTATAGCGAAGCGCTGCCCGTATCCTGCAAGGAGATCGTGATGGCACAGAGGGCTATGCACTTTTGCCGGTGGCCGGGGTGCAACAATATCACGACCGACAAATATTGCGCCGACCACCGCGAGGCGGGCGAAGCAGCGGAGCGGGAGAAAAAGCTTGAGCAGCTGCGCAGGCGTGACGGCAGGCGCGGCACGTCAAGGGAGCGCGGGTACAATGCAAGGTGGGATAAGTACTCAAAATGGTTCTTGTCCCGACCGGAGAATCAGCTTTGCGCCCTGCGGCTGGATGACGGATGCGCTATAGTAGCGCAATGCGTTGACCACATTGACCCGCCGAATGGCGCAAGCGACCCGAAATTCTGGGACAAAGCCAACCACCAGCCCGCGTGTATACATTGCAATAGCGTAAAGGGACATAAAAATATAAAAGGCGTGAATGGCATAAGATAATCGCCTGGACGCAGAAAAAAAGAAAGGAGAACAGTATGCCGACCGGGAGAAAACCAACCCCGCTGAAACTGGTGGACAACGCCAAGGCGAGGCACACAAAAGAAACGCTTGACGGGCGACAGAACGGCGAACCGGAAGGCTGTACCGATAAATTAACGCCGCCCAAAACCATATCAAGCGAGGCGAAAAAAGAGTGGAAACGCATAGTTAAGCTGTATCGCCAGCTTGACGCGAAGATAATCAATGACTTGGACATATCTACCCTTATGGCGTACTGCGAAAGCGTAGCAATATACCGCAGGGCGCAAGAGGAATACCAGAACCGCCCGCTGGTCTATATGAATGCGGACGGCAGACCCGCAGAAAACCCGTATATTACTATAATGCGGCGTGAGGGACAGAACATAGCGAAATACGCGGAGCAGTTGTGTCTGTCTCCGGTAGGCCGCGCAAGAATGGGAGTTGCGGCCGCCAAGAAGGAAGCGGAAAGCGACCCGATGGCGGCCTATCTGAACAAGTACGGTGGTTGACACAAAGAAAGCGCTTGCAGTTATAGAATTTGTGCAGGCGTTAAAGCATACGGGTGATTTTTACGGGAAACCTTTTGTGCTGCTGCCATGGGAAATTGATGTTATAAATGCCGTTTACGGCACGGTGAACGAGGACGGGAAACGCCAATATCGCACCGGATATTTGGAAATAGCTAAGAAAAACGGCAAGACCGAGCTTATAGCCGCGCTCAGTCTTTACCATCTTGTGATGGATGCGGCGGGCGGCGAAATATACTGCGGCGCAGCTGACCGCAATCAAGCGTCCATAGCATTTAACGCGGCAAAAAGCATGGTAGAACAGAGCAAGGTGCTATCAAAGATTATAAAAATCAAGGACAGCACGAAAGAAATGCTGAACCTTCGCACACATACGCGGTTCAAAGTGCTTTCAGCGGAGGCGGCTACGAAGCATGGTCTTAACCCGTCCGTGGTGATAATTGATGAGCTGCACGCGCACCCCAAGCGCGACCTGTGGGACGTGCTGACATTTGGCACGGGCGCGGCGCGAGACGAACAGCTTATCTGGTGCATCACCACGGCGGGCGACGACCCTGACAGAAAAAGCGTTGGTTGGGAGCAGCATGACATAGCCACAAAAATTATAAGCGGCGAGCTTGTAGACCCGACATTTTATGCCAAGATATATACCGTGCCTGAAACTGCGGATATATATGACGAGGCCAATTGGTACATCGCCAACCCCTCGCTTGGCGTGTCGATAAAAATAGAGAATGTCCGCAGCGAGGCGTTAAAGGCGCGGAACAGCCCTGCGGCGGAGAAGCTTTTCCGCTGGCTGCGGCTGAATCAATGGGTATCGTTGAAGCGCACAGGGTGGATGCCAATCACGCTGTGGGACGATACCGAAGGCGACTGGCACAAGTCCGATATGCTGGGGCGCGAGTGCTATGTGGGTATCGACCTATCAAGCACAACTGACCTTACGGGCGTGGCGGTGCTTTTCCCGCCGTTACCGGAGCAGACGGAATGGCGGTTTTTTGTGGATGCGTGGATACCGGAGGACAATATGCGCGAGCGCGAACAGCGTGACCATGTACCATTTGGCAGATGGGTTAAAGCGGAGCATATGCACGCAACGCCCGGCAATTGCGTCGATTATGCATACATAGCAAATTATCTTGATAAGCTGATGCTGGACTACAATGTAAAATATATTGCCGCCGACCAATGGCGAATTGATTCCCTGCGCCCGCTGATGCAGCAGGAAGTAGCACAGCAGAAGGTTATAACCATACCCCAGACAAGGGCGGGAATGTCGCCCGCCATGAAGGAGCTGGAGCGCCTGATGATGGACGGCGAGATAACGCACGAGCATAACCCGTGCGGGCGGTGGACATTTGGCAACGTTGTGGTAGCACAGGACGGCAACGAGAACATCAAGCCGATGAAAAACAAGAGCATCGAGCGAATTGACCCCATGTGCGCACTTATAGACGCAATGGCGGCGGCGGTCAAACTGGAACCCAAACGAAGCGTATACGAACAGCGCGGCTTGCGCGTAATATGAGGTGAGAATGAAAAAAATCAAGCTATTCGGCAAAATAATTGAGATACGCGCGGCAGGTGTAGAAAAACTGCCGCCTGTATCCAGCGATACGGCATGGCAGGATTACCTTGTGGGCAACGGGTGCTCCATAAGCGCAGATACGGCATTACAGGTTGCGGCGGTTTTCCGGTGCGTTGACCTGATAAGTAAGACAATGGCGGCGCTGCCGCTACATATGTATCGCGACCGTAACGACGGCAAGCAGAAGGCCAAAGACCATCCGTTATACAAGATTACAAATATACTGCCAAACCCGACCACGACGGCGTATGAAATGATGCAGATGCTTGTGGCAAACATACTGCTGACACGCGGCGGATATCTGCGCATAGTGCGCAACCGCAGCGGAGTAATAACGGCGCTTAAGAATCTGCCCACGGCAAACTGTTCGCAAGTCTATACCAACAGCCGCAACGGGGAGCAGTATATATACGCCACGGCGGACGGCATAACCGAAACGCTGCGGGACGGCGATTTTGTGTTTATACCGGGGTTTAGGTTTGCAAGCCGAACGCCGGAAGATCCGATGGACATAGCAGCGGGGGTGCTTGGCCTGAACGACAGCATGACAAAGTATGCACAGCGAGGATTCAGCGGCACATCACCGGGCGGATACATAACATATCCCGGCGAATTATCCGATAGCGCATACGAACGCTTTAAGGAGGACTTTAAGGCCAACTACGCGGGCGTGGAGAACGCGGGGAAGTGGATGTTTTTGGAGAACGGCTCCACGGCACAGCCGTGGGATAGGGATATGCAAAAGACGCAGCTGCTTGACAGCCGCAAGTGGGCCGTAACTGAAATATGCAGGATATTTGGCGTGCCGCCACATATGTGCATGGACTTGGAAAAGGCCACATTTAGCAATATAGAGCAGCAGAGCGCGGAATTTGTGCGTGACTGCATAAACCCGTTATCCGTGCGCATAGAGCAAGCGCTTTACCGCGACTTGCTGACAACGGCAGAGCAGCGTGAATATTACTACAAATTTAACACAAACGGCCTCCTACGCGGCGATACTGCGTCACGGACGAGCTATTATAACTCGATGCGGCAGAACGGTATCATGAACGCAGACGATATACGCGAGCTTGAGGACATGAACCCGCTGCCTGACGGGCTGGGGCGGATATACTTTATCAACGGCAATATGCTGCCGCTGGAAAATGCAAAACTAAACGCGCCAAAGAGCGCACAGGTGAAAGGAGATACAAAAGGTGCATAAATTCTGGGAGTTCAAAGCCCTCGGCAATGCCGGAGAGCTTTTTTTATATGGCGAAATAAGCGATACGTCATGGTTTGGTGACGAAGTTACCCCCGCGCAATTCCAGAAAGACCTTGCGGCGCTTGGGGATATATCCGCGCTTGATGTCTACATAAACAGCCCCGGCGGCGACATTTTTGCAGGATTCAGCATTTACAACATTTTGCGGCGGCATAAAGCGGAAAAGACAGTCCACATAGACGGCCTTGCGGCCTCCGCTGCATCCGTCATAGCAATGGCGGGCGATGTCATAAAAATGCCGGAAAACGCCACGCTGATGATACACAACGCATGGACATACACAGGCGGCGGCGCAGAGGATTTGCGGAAAACCGCCGATGAGCTTGAGCGCCTTAACGGGCAGATTGCGGACATATACGTCGCCCGCACGGGCAAGGGCAAGGACGAAATAGCGGCCATGATGAGCGCGGAGACGTGGATGAGCGGTAAGGAAGCGAAGGAAGCGGGCTTTGCGGATGAGCTGATTGAGAATAAAAAAATAGCGGCGTGCGCAAACGCGGACAAGTATTTTGCCCGCTATAAGCACGCGCCCGATATAAATGAGCCTGATAATGGGGGAGAAATCCAGCCCACAACAGATACAACAAACGCAGCGCTGGCGGAACAGCGCGAAAGGTTTAAGGCCATGAGATTAAAAATTTTGGAGGTATGAAATGGCAAAAGAAATTTATGAGATGATGCAGGAAAGGGCTAAGATAACTGCCCAGCTGCGCGAGGTGATGAACCGCAATGATGCGGAGGAAATGAACGCGGACGATAAGGCGACGTATGACAGGCTTGAAAAAGAATTTGACAAGCTTAATGCGAGCATAACCCGCGAACAGAAGCAGCTTGAGCGCGAGCGGGCTGCCGGAGAAATCATCGAAAAGCCGCAGGATAATGCAAAGAACAAAGTGGGCGAAATGTTTGGCCGCGCCTTGAGGGGCGATCAGGGCGACATAGCCGCGTATCGCAACACCACGCAGACCCTCGGCACGAATGCCAACGCGGGCTATCTGACCGCCCCCGTTGAATTTGTGAACAGGTTGATAGCCGGACTTAAAAACGACATGTTCATGCGCCAGATCTGTGATGTTGTCGGCCCCATCGGCAATGCGCAGAGCCTTGGTTACCCGACGCTCACCGCCGATGCGTCCGACATCGAATGGACAACCGAAATTGCGGCAGCGCCCGAAGAAGCGGCTATTTCCTTTGGCCGCAGAGAATTCAAGCCTCAGCGCCTTGCGAAGCTGATAAAGATATCCCGAACCCTTATGCGGCACGCGCCCTCGCCCGACCAGACGGTGCTTGACAGGATACTCTATAAGGTCGAAGCCGCGCAGGAGAATGCCTACATGAACGGCGCGGGTACTAACGGCCCGCTCGGCGTTTTTGTCGCAAGCGCGAACGGAGTGCCCGAAGCCCGCGACATTACAAGCGCCGCGGCTGCAATAACCGCAGACGATATGATCGAAACCAAGTACGCGGTTAAGGGGCAGTATACGCGCAATGCGTCCTGGGTGATGCACCGCGACCTGTGCAAGACGCTGGCCAAACTCAAGGGCAGCGACGGCCAGTATATATGGCAGCCGTCCGTACAGATGGGACAGCCCGACAGGCTGCTCGGAGCGCCGGTGTACATGAGCGAATACGCGCCTAATACCTACACGGCGGGCAAGTACGCCGCGGTATACGGTGACTTTAGGACGGGCTATATGATTTGCGACGGCGACGGCCTGTACATACAGGTACTCAACGAGCTGTATGCGCCTAATAACTCAATCGGCTATCTGGTCGAGTACTTTGGCGACGGCGCGCCCGTGGTAGGCGAAGCGTTTGCCCGCCTTAAAATTAAGGGCTCATAAGATGAACACGCGGGGCGTTTTGCCCCGCGCAAGAACGGAGGTTAGATATGGCGGCACAAATTTTGACGCAAACAATAATAAACGAGGCTGTAACGCTCGACGCGGCAAAGATGCATCTACGCATTAACCCCGACGATAACAGCGAGGATATGCTGATAATTTTGCCGCTTATCGCTGCGGCGCGGGAATACTGCGAAAACTATACGGGCCGCGCGTTTGCACCGCAGAAAATAACCGCATTGACGGACGCAGCAGGAACAACTGAACTGCCGCGTTGCCCGGTAAAAAGTATTGACAGCGTGACGGTAGACGGCAAGGCCGTGGAGTATACGGCGGACATGCGGCGCGGAACGGTGACGGTCAACGAACCCAATACTACTATCACATACACGGCGGGCGGGCATGTGCCGTTTATGGTGCGGCAGGCAATGCTGCTGCTGATTGGGCATTGGTACGCCAACCGCGAGGCCGTAACAACCGCAAATACAAGCGAAGTTGACACGGCGGCGCAGGCCATGCTGCGGCAATACAAAGGATGGTGGTTTTGATGGCGGCACGCGCAAACGCGGGCGAGATGCGAACAAAAATCACCATAAAAAACCCCGTATATACCATAAGGGACGGCTTTAGCCGCGAGGAATTTGTGAACGCATTTACGCGGCCTGTGTGGTGCAAGTGGGTTAACGCGCACGGCGCGGAGATATACCAGGCCGCTGAACTGCATTTACGCGAACCCGCAACGATAATCATGCGCTATTCGCCGTTGGTGACGGTCAAAAGCCGCATATGGCGGGAGAGAGACACGGAACCATATGAGGTGATAAGCATCAACAACGTCAACGACCGCTGCGAATTCTTGGAAATCAAGGTACAAAGGGTGGTGACGGCATGACGATTGCGGAAATACTGCAAGACAAATACACCGTATGCCACCCGCCCTACATGGGCGACGCGACCGAGTACGTGACCTATCAGCTTATAACCCAATCGACAACACTGTACGCCGAAGGAACCGAGGCTGAAACGTCTGTGCTGTACGCGGTAGACTACTACACTAAGACCGTGCCGTATGCAGAGAAACTGCTTGAAATCAAGCGACTTTTGCAGGCGGCGGGATGGACTTGCACCGTGAACGCCGAGGACTACGAGCCGGATACGGGGCTATATCATATCCCCATGACGGCGACACATATAGGCGGTATATATGGCTAAGATGTATGTGGACGGCATAGACGCCATACAAAACGCCTTGCATGCGACCGAGGACGGCATAGCGGACTTTGTGGACGATTTACTCGCGGCCGGCGGGGAAATTGCAAAAGAAAAAGTAGAACAAAGTATACTGCGCCATGGGCACATCCGCCCAGGGTCGGGCATCTTACTGCGGTCGATAAAAATCCAAAAAGCCAAAGACAAAGAGGGGCGAAAGTATGTAGATGTGGTAGCGGCGGGGAAACGGGAGACGGGCACTACCAATGCCCAGATTGCCTTTGTCCTGAATTATGGCCGATCACACTACACCGGCACACACTTTTGGACAGAAGCGGAAGAACATGCCCGAAAAGAATATGAAGAACTTGTGAATCAAAAAACCAACCTTTTTTTGAAGGAGAAAGGACTAAATTAAATGCCTACTTTTGACTTGCGCGGCCTGAAAGTGGCCGAGTACAAAAACGCAAGCGGCACGGTGACATATGACACCCCCACAAGCATGGGCGACGCTATGACTGTGCAGCTTAATCTTACGTCCGCCGAGGGCAGACTATATGCAGAAGGCAAACTTGCTGAATATATGAAACAGGTAACGGGCGGCACGATATCCGCGGGCGTGAAGTACATACCCGACGATGCCCAGAAGCTGATGTTTGGCGTAACCGAAAAATCCCGCACCATATCCACCACGGCAACCAAAAGCCTTTTGACCACGGCGAAGGATACGCCCAAGTATGTCGGCCTTGGCTTTTATGCGCCCGATATGCGGGACGGCTCGAACAAGGTAACGGCTTGCTTTGTGCATAAAGTGCTTTTCGGCCAGCCCGCAATGAATTTGCAGACCAAAGGCGAAAACATACAATTTCAGACCCCGACGACAACGGGGCAATTTCTGCCGAGCGACGCGGACACACAAGACATAATGGAGGTGGCCGTGCTTGACGATGCTGCTGGGGCTATAGCGTGGATAAACGCTTGCTTTGGCGCGAGCGCGTAAGGAGGCCGCATGGACGACATTAGGCTTAAAACCGCACCGTTTGAGTGGCGCGGAGAAAAAATAAAGCTGTGCTGCAATATGAACGTTTTGGCAGACGTGCAAGAAGCCTACGGCGGCGACATATCCCGCGCTTTTAGGGGCCGCACCATACGGGCAACGCTGACATTTTTGACGGCGATGATAAATGACGCTACGGACGGCGACCTGACCGTACGTGAGGTAGGCCGCGAAATCCCCATGAGCGAACTGGGCTATATAAGCGGCGTTGTACTGCCCCTTGTGACCGAAGCGTTGAAAAGCGCGGGCGGCGAGGACACAGAAAAAAAAACGGAGACAGCGGCAAACCGCTGAATTTTGCGTGGTATCTTGCTGTGTGGGTGATGGCGTTACGGCTGCCCGAACGCGATTTCTGGGCAACCGCAACGCCATACCGCGTGGCGAGGATTTTGACAGCATATAAAGAGATAGGCAAGGCAAAAGAGGCTGAAAAGCCCGTAAGCCTTGCAGAATACTTAGGAGTATAAGCGATGCCGAATATTAGGACACGATTTGTCGCGGAAGGCGAAAAAGAGTACAGGCAAGCACTTAAGGAAATAAACAGCGGACTTAGCGTGCTGAGCGCAGAGAGCAAGAAGCTGCAAGAGCAATACAAGGGCAACGAAAAAAGCCTTGAAGCCCTGACCGCGACCAATGAAAATCTTGACCAGATAGTCTTATCTCTTAGCGACAAACTGGACTTGCAAAAAAAGCGGTTGGCAGAGCTGTCACAAGCTTACGGCGAAAGCGACGACCGCACGCAGCGTATGCGCAAGGCCGTAGTAGAAACAGAGACTGCGTTGCTAAAGCAACAGCACGCGCTTGACGAAAATACGAAGGCATTGGACGACTTTGGCGAGGGCGAGGACGACGCGGCAGACAAAGCGCAGGGACTTGGCGACGCGCTTAACGATATCGGCGAGAAATTTGGGATAAGCTTGCCAAGCGAAATGACCAACACCCTTAACGGGATGCTTAACCTTGATGCGCAGACACTTGTGCTTGCAGGGAGCTTTGCCGCAGTGGCCGCGGCGGTTGTAGAAGCCGAAAAAGCGCTTATAAGCCTGACTATAGAATCAGCAGCATACGCGGACGAAATACTTACGCAATCCGTGGTGACGGGGCTATCGACCGAAGCGCTACAAGAATATCAGTATGCCGCCGAGCTTGTGGACGTATCGCTGGATACGCTGACTTCAAGCCAATCAAAAATGATAAGGAGCATGGATGCGGCACGGCGCGGCAGCAAAGAGCAAGCGGAAGCCTTTGACAAGCTGGGCATTAGCGTGCAAAATGCGGACGGCACGCTGCGCGATGCACAAGATGTCTTTGGCGATGCAATAGACGCGCTTGGGGCTATAAGCAACGAAACTGAGCGCGACGCGATAGCAATGACCATCTTCGGGCGTTCCGCGCGCGACCTGAATCCATTGATAAAAGCCGGTAGCGACGGCTTGCGCGAGCTTACCCAAGAGGCGCACAATGTAGGCTATGTAATGGGCGAAGAGGCATTAGATGCTTTGGGCGCGGTTGACGACCAGCTACAGCGAATGAACCGCTCAGGTGAAGCCCTCAAGAATCAGATTGCCGTCGGCATGGCTCCGGCAGTCGAAAACCTAATGAAAAAAGGAACCGACCTATTCGTGCGGCTGCAAGAAGCCGCCGAAGGGTCGGGCATTTTAGAGGTTTTCGGTGCGCTGCTTGACGTGGTATCCGCGCTCGAGCCGCTTTTTGATGTGCTTTTCGGCACGGCGGAGGATGGCGTGCCTGTGCTGCAAACCCTTGCGCTTGCGCTGGGCGTGCTGGCCGACGCGCTGACCATAGTAGCCAACACGATAGCAATAGTAATAGAGCTGTTTAAGCAGCTATTTAACCTTATCAGCGGCAAGGGCTTTGATGACAGCAATCTTACTCGCTATGGCGAAAACATAGCCAAGGTTTTTAGCGACGAGGGAGCAAGCGCCCGGGCGTGGAGCGGCGGCTTTGGGAGAAATATAGGCCGCAACGCGGACGGCACGGACTACTGGCCCGGCGGGCTGACTTGGGTAGGCGAACGCGGGCCGGAACTGGTATCCCTGCCGCAAGGCAGCAGGGTATACAGCGCAGAGGACAGCCGCAGCATGGGCGGCACGAATAATTATTATTTGACCGTGCAATCGCGCGACATGGAAACCGTGGCGGCAATGACGGCAACGTTCAAGCGTGCAAGGCAGGCAGAAAGGGCAAAATAATGGCAAAAACGATAATAAAAACATATTTTACAGGCGGCATCGGGTTAGACAGCATAATCCGGGTAGACGGCTCTGCCGAACAATGTCAAAAATATATAAGGGGGATAACAAGGCTTGATTATAGCGGACTGATTGTCCCCACGGGGAAAAAAGCAATATCCCACGTTATAAAGCTACACCTGGGTACATCCAATGAAAAGTATGGCAATAGATTTACCCGATCTGTAACGCCACCGGATGGATACACAACGCAATCAATAAATACGTTCCCGTCGGAGGTCGAGGTTAATCCAACGCCAGCGATACCAGCGAGAAGCTTTGCTTACATGCGGTATATTGCTGGCTATGCGAGCGTAGCAAAAGAGTATAACGCCATGCCGAGCGAGATAGCGAGCGGGGACTGGATAACGCTCGAGCTACCACAGGGGGAAGATTTGCCAAGCGACGGCAGCATATACCTTGCACAGATGTCGGCATATACGCCAGAAAATAATCCAATAGAAAATCGTGTCCCCGGCAAAGTGGCGTATAAATATAGAGACGGCACGGTAGAGTACTATGCTTATGATTTTTATTCGCATTTTTGGACGGATTATACCAACTATGAGCTATCAAACCGCAGCTACATAGAAACAGTAATTGCCGACTGCCCGCAAATCCCGACCGTAAAAAGCCCTGTGCTGGGCGAGACGGTCGCGCCGAGCGGTGGCGTGGTGCGCTTCAACTGGGCGCATAACTCCAGCCCGCAGAGCAATCTGCCGCAAAAGGGCTACAATTTGCAAATATCGGGCGACGGCCTGACATGGGAAACCATCACCACGACAAGCACTAATCAATATGCCGATGTGCCGATTGCCAAAATCCCCAGCGGTAATTTTTACTGGCGCGTGCAGACCATAGATACAGACGATGCGCCCAGCGATTACAGCGACCAAGCATATGCATACTACGGCACAGCACCGGCCGCGCCAAGTATAGTGACAAGCGTTTTCACATCGGCAAAACCGCGCTTGATATGGACGACCACCTTTGCCCAGAGCGCATACAAGGTGCAAATCCTAAAGGGCGCGACCTACATAGTGGACATCACAGCCGAGAGCAGCGACCAATTTTATGACATTCCTGTCGCGCTTGAAAACGGCGAACAGTACACCGTGCGCGTATCGGCGCGGGACGAAGCGGCGCATTACAGCGCGTGGGCAGAGGATACCATAACGGCAAATTACATAATCCCGACAACGCCAAGTTTCGTGCTTTCAAAAAAAAAAGATAGCATCGACATAGTGATAAGCCATAATCAAACGGGGATACTGCGGTACGATATATACCGCTTTGCCCCCGGCGACACGGATTTTATCCGCATCGGCAGCACCACGACAAAAAAATATAAGGACTGGTCTGTGATGGATGGCGAAGTGCGATATAAGGTTATAGCTGTAAGTGACAGTGGCAAAAGCAAGGGCGCGCAGCAGCGCACGACGTTTGAGCTGACGACGGGATGGCTTACGCCCGTGGACGACCCCGCGCATCCGTTCGAGGTGCGCTACAACGTGCAGGACAAGTATTATACCGATTATGACGTTAGCATGATGGAGTACGCAGGGCGCGAGAAGCCCGTGGCGGAGTTTGGACAGCTTGCCCAGAGGTCTGTGACGGTATCCTTTGCCACAAATGACAAGGACGCATACAAGGCGCTTGAACGGGTGATACGGCAGCGCAAAACGGTGTTGTATCGAAATGCGCGCATGAAGATGTACGGCGTATGCATAAGCCCCTCCGACCAGCCCGCGGACTACTATGGCATGATATATAATCTGTCATTCCTCATAAATGAAGTCGAGCACAGCGAGGTGGTATGATGCTGTTTGCACGGGCAGGATATACAGATGCAGAGATACAAGCGGCGCTTGTAGCGCCTACACGGCAAATCCGCGTGCGCTATGAATTGCTGGGGCGCGACTTGCAGTACAAACGCGACATAACGACTGTATCCAGCGGCACTATAACTTTTGACAGCGGCAGTGCGATAATGCGTACTGCCGCCTTTGAAATGCGCGACGAAGAAATAGACTATCTCAGCGCGCGCGTCCGCCCCGTCTTTGGGCTGCGCATGGAGGATACATGGGCAGAGTGGCCGCTGGGGGTATTTGTGCTGTCGTCGCCGGAACGCGTGGCGAAAGCAAAGACGGTATCGCGCACAGTAGAGGCATACGACCTTAACCAACTGCTAAAGACGGACGGCATATCCACGCGGCTATACTATCCGGCAGGGACGCGCTATACGGACATAGTGCTTAATGTGCTGTACGGCGCGGGCATAACCCGCGCGAACATCGAAGGCGCGGAGGACACTATTGCCGAGGCGGTTGAATACGCGCCCGGAGCATATAGGCTGGACATAATCAACGAGCTTTTGGCGGCAATTAATTACACACCCATACACCCCGACGCAAACGGAATCTTTATCGCGCGCAAGCAGCGAGATATCGAGCTTAGCGACATTGCGTACAAGTACAGCACCAAGCAGGACAGCGTGATAATGGGCGAGGCCAAAGAGGCTGTAGACTACTTTGACACGCCAAACAGATTTATCGCCTATGTATCGTCCCCCGAAGTCGCGCCCATGCGGGCGGTGTATGAAAACGACGACCCACAGTCACCCCTAAGCACCAAAAACAGGCAAGTGGTGACAGAAGTAATCGAACTGCGCGACATAAGCACACAGGCGGAGCTTGATGCATATGTGCGCCGCCGCGCCATTGAGGCCGAGGCGGACTTGCACGGCATAGACTTTGCCACGGGGCTTATGCCCATGCATGGCTATAAGGACGTATACCAATTCGAGCATGACGTGCTTGGCATAAATGAAATTTATCAAGAGACCGCGTGGAGTATGGAACTGCGTGCGGGCGGGAAGATGAAGCACAAAGCAAGGAGGATTACGGGATGAATTTTGCAACCATAAAAGCCGTGCATGATGATGGGGTAACGCTGGCATTTGACGATGGCAGCGAATCACAAAAGCATTACAAGGTCAACAGCGGCGTGGTCTTTAACGCGGGCGACCGCGTAAGAATTTTAGAGGACAACGGAACATATGTCGTCGAATATGTTGTAGGCCGACCCATAAAGGCAATCAATGCAGGGACGGCAAGCACCGCAGGCAGCGCGAATAAGCTTAGTACTGCCCGACAAATCAAGCTGACGGGCGACGTAGAAGGTACGGCGAACTTTGACGGCAGCGCGAATATCAGCATAAGTATAACGTCTCTGCGAACAGCGAAGCTGAAAAACGCCTTTGCCCCCAACGACAAGACAAAAGATATACAGCTATGGGCGCAATACAGCAACGCCTTGTGGTATCAGGTCGGCACAGGCACGCGCACCAAACTGACTAACGGATAAGGAGGATATATGGATTACAACATCACCCTAACCGCCAACCACCAGACCCTGACCGCCGAATATCTCCCCCTTGCGGCTGAATCCGTGCAGTACCTTACCGCAAAGGTGGTGTGTGAAACCGAGGACTGGACAGGGCGCGAGATTAAGGCGCTTTTTGGGCAGGGCTGCACGGTGCACGAAGTGACCGTGACAGGCGGGGAGATAACCGCTAAGCAGCAGCTTAACCTTACAGCGGGCGACTGGCGCGTATGGCTTGTGGGCAACTCCGCGCGGGACGGGGAAGTAATCCCGCGCATTACCACAAACGTTGCGCACATCAGTGTAGCCCCGACAGGCGGCACGGAGGGCAATCCCTTCCCCACAATCCCGCCCACGGTGGAGGAGCAGCTGCGGGCAGACATGGGCGATCTTGCCGACCTGACCACGAAGGACAAGAGCAGCCTTGTGGCGGCGATAAACGAGGCGGCAGCGAGCGGCGGGAGCAAGGATGCCGTGACTTACACCCCGCAAACCCTGACGACCGAACAGCAGAAGCAAGCCAGGACGAATATCGGGGCGTACACCAAACCCGCATCCGGCATACCCAAATCCGATCTTGCGGACGATGTGCAGACAAGCCTTACCAAGGCCGATACGGCTATATCCCTCGGCCTGACTGCCGCCACTCCCGGCCAGATAATCAAGGTAAAGGCCGTGCAGGATGGCAAGCCGACCGAGTGGGAGGCAGTGGATATGCCGGGCGGTGGCGAGACATGGGAAAAGGTTGCAGATATTGAACTACGTGCAGATACGGCATTGTATGTGCTTGCTGACTTCGCAGTGTGGCGTAAAGCAAAAGTAATCATGAGGCGTCCGACATATGTCAGTGGGCTAGCCAAGAACGTGTGGTGCCGCGTTGTGGAGAAAAACAATGTAGCCGCCCCATATTATTCTTGCGGATATTTAGTAGCGGAGTACGGATATTCTTACTGGGATTTTTCAGCAGAAGTTAGTAGCAATGTTATTTCATCGGCCACGCTGCGAAACAACAACACTAACGCTGCTGATAACGTTAGGTCAACGCAAACGCTAACGCCGATCAATTTACCGCCAACGGCTTATGAGCTAACGCTGACATTCGTTGATACGTCTGTGATTCAGGATGGTGACAAGGTGACGGTAATAGGGGTGAGACGATGAAAAAATATATAAATGGCTCATATATAGACATGACCGCGGAAGAAATAGCAGAGCTTGAACAGCTTGCGGCAGAACAGCCCGCGCCCGAACCCACGCCGGAAGAAAGGATTGCGGTGCTTGAAGAAGCGTTGAATATGCTATTGTCGGGGGTAACGGAATGACGAACGAACTGCGCAATAGAATCCTTGCCTACAACCGCAGGATAAAGGCTGACCGCATGGAGCGGGACGAGCTGAAAGCCAAGCTTGACCGTATCCGCGCGGCAGTAGATGGTATGACGGGGCTGCCGAGCGTATCAAAGCTTGCGGCCTTTTTAGAGACCATCAAAGAGATTATAAAGCCAGAGGAGGGCTAAAATTATGAAAAGATACTTTGCAATGGTGCTTGCCGTTGTGCTGCTGTGCATCTGCACGGGCGCAATGGCTATGGGCTGGGGACGCACGGATAATCCGCCCCCGACTTACACCGTGACCGTGACTAAGCTGGACAAGGTGGCGACCACCAGCGGCGCGGCCTATACCCCTGCACCGGGCAAGGCTGCTACAGTCGGCACGGTGGTGTACTTTACGGCAAAATTTGCAGATGCCGAAGGCAATCCCGTGCAGGGCACTATCAATCTTACGGATATGGACGTGCTGTATCTTGATGGCGATGTAGTCGCCGCGATAGTCACAGGCGCATACCCCGCTGTGCGGGCGGTATACAAGTATACCACCCCATTGGCGGAGCTGACCTATGACGGCAAGCCCGTGACCATAAGCGGAGATACCGTGACCATAGGCAGCTTGACATTCGTCCGCCGCAATGGCGCGGCGGTAGATGTATCCATAGCGGGCGGCCTTGCCGACCTGACCCGCGAGTTGAACGCGCTGAGTATGACGCTTGACGACATCTACGCGGGCAAGATATATATGGACGATGCCGCGCTTGTGGCAAATCTCGGGCAGCACATCAAAGCCGAGGCTACGGCGGTATGGGGGGGGGCTGATGGCGTGGTAGTGCGCACACCCGACTTGCCGCAGACCGGCTCCGCCCCCGTGTACATAGGCTATATAATGATTCTTGCCGCGCTGGCCTTGGGAGTAAGAATATGGGCAAAAAGATAGATGATTTTATCGCATACCTTACCAGCCATCTGGGCGATGCCTATGTCTGGGGCGCACAGGGCGAAAGGGTAGACAACCGCGCCGACCTTAAAAAATGGGTACGGCGCAAAGAAACTTCACGCCGCGAGGCCGACCGCGCCCTTGCATACATCAAAAAAGCCACCAAAACGCCGCTGTATGCCTTTGATTGCAGCGGCCTTATCATTCATTGGCTGCGTGACATAAAAGGGCTGATTGACGGTGATACAAGTGCCGCGGGGCTGTACAGACAATGCACCCAAAAGGGCAAGCTTGCCGCGTGGCAGATGCAGCCTGGCGACCTTGTATTTAGGTACAGCTTCGCCAAGGGCAAAATGGGACACGTGGGCGTATACGTCGGCAACGGAATGGTGATAGAGGCACAAGGCCGTGACGCTGGCGTAGTGATGCGCCACCTGTCTTACGGCGGCTGGACACATCAGGGCAGACACCCCGCGCTTGCCGAAGATACCGCTCCCACCGTCTTTAGGCTGACATCGCCCATGATGCGCGGCGAAAGCGTGAAGCTTATGCAGACCGCATTGAACGCCTGTGGCTACGATTGCGGCAAGGCTGACGGAATCTGTGGCAAGGCCACAATGACGGCTGTAAAGGCCTTTGCAACAGCGCATATGGAGGTATAGCCCGTGGAATGGTGGGGATGGTGTGCATCAATACTGGGGGCTATCGTGCTTATCGCACAAGGCATAAAGGCGGTAAGGGAAATCATAGCCCCCGCATTATCTATGCGGGAGAAGCTGGAGAAGGTGCTTGAGCATGATTCAAATGATTTGAAGCGGTTTGAGGATATCAACACAAAATTTGCGCGGCAGGAGGTCACAAATCAGGCCATTATAACAGGCCTTGTGGCACTGATAAATCACGAGATTGACGGAAACGGGATTGACGGGCTGAAAAATGCCCGTGCAGAACTTTTGCAACACATAATCGAAAGGAGATAAGAATAATGACGAACGAATTTTTTACCTGGGCGGTGCTTTTGACTTACGCGGGGGCGACCCTCGCAACCAGCCTTGTAACCCAGCTTATCAAGGGCGTGGGCTTTATCGACAAAATTCCCACGCGCCTGACCAGCTATGTAATTGCGCTTGTGGTGCTTATAGCGGCCACATTTTTCACCGGCGGCCTGACCCTTGAGGCAGGCGCGCTGTGCGTGATAAATGCCGTGGTAGTATCCCTTGCCGCCAATGGCGCGTATGACGCGATAGCCCACGACAAGAAATAAAATTGCCGCCGCCCCTCTGCGACACTAAAAAGGCCGGAGGTGATAGGCCGATGAGAAGCCGGCCTGTGTGGTGGACAAAAACATTTTGCAGACCCTATCCCGCGCGGAGTGGGAAGGGATAATCTATCAGCGGATTTTCAGTGAGCGCGACCGCTGGCTTGTAGCGCGGCATTTGCTTGACGGCGTGCCGTATGACCGCTTGACGGCGGAGTATCAGGCGCGGTACACCGATGCGCCGTTAGAGTATGACCAAATTCGCCGCCGATACAAGGCGGCGGAGAGAACCCTTATAAAATATGCCCCCTGATGGGGGCTTTTTTATTTTTTGGGGGCTTGACATATGCCTAATGCTGTGGTATTTTAATAGTGCCATCCGGCAACGGATGAGGATTGAAATATTTGACTTTAGGTTTTCAAGCCAAAGGAAAAGATGCACGGCGGTGCATCTTTTCCTTTTCCCTGTTATTCCACCCAACCCCAAAGATTTATCCAGTTTTTGGGACAAATTATCCGGTACATATAGGGCGGGCTTGTCCAGTTGAGCCAGTCGAATATCCAGGCATCACCCCATTCATTATCAGCCGCCAGTGCATCCAGCTCCGGTATCCGCTCATCTGACACACAGTATACCCCGTAGCCCTCGTCCGTGATGTAGTGGCGTAAAAACTCCATGTGGTACTTTTCGGCTAAGGCCATCAGCGTGGCCTTGGTTCTCGGCATTCTCGCTTCCATTTTTTCTCTCCTTTGGGGCGGCATTGCCGCCCCTTGCCCTCTGCGTCTTAGCGGTTCAGTGCCTCAGCGGCGTGCTTTGCTACTGCCGCATCGTAGGCGGATTCGCAGTCCTCATAGCTGTCAAAGTCTATATCCAGCTCATAGCACAGCGCCTCGACAAGATTCGGCTCCCACTCGGCATCGTCGTCTATGGCCGCTATAAGCTCATCTGCCGTAGCCGCGCGGACTTCGCTGCGGGGGAAGTCTTTTTCCGCTACCCGCCACATGGGGATAAAATCTTCGCCATACTGCTCAAAAGTCTTGGTGCCTTCAATTGCTTTGTAAACCTTCATTTTTAACTCCCTTCGGGCTTGTTGCCCTTGCTTTATCGTATGACTTATTATACCATAGGTATATACCTACGTCAAGGGG
>ENA-ORNY01000291-ORNY01000291.1-human-gut-metagenome-genome-assembly--contig:-NODE-291-length-36688-cov-3.890208_pt1 | contig 36688 bp, 34 predicted proteins | sample MGYA00242122_ERZ509036 | MGnify/ENA primary metagenome ERZ509036 (study PRJEB26280, sample SAMEA2338696) | human gut metagenome | biome: human gut; feature: human-associated habitat; material: faeces... | reverse complement strand
TTATTCAATTCCGTCCGTCAGGGTGGGGAAGCCGGCGTCCCGCATATGGCGGTTGACTTCATAGATCGTGTCCATAAAGAAGCAGTTCAGGATTTTCCAATACATCATATGGACGCCGTAGAACTGAAGCATCACGCCGCACACATTCATAAACCGCATGGAGATGTATGGAGGCAGATGCAGTCCCACAACAATTCGCACGAACGCTTCTGCTGAGAGCTGGTATTCTTCTTCAAGCCAGTAATAAACCGTTCTCTTGGAGACGCCGCAGCGCTCCGACAGTTCCTGTGCGCTGATTTTCTTCCGGCGCGCCTTGCCGGCTTCCTCCACCAGATACTTCAGTGCCTCACCGGGCTTCTGCGGCATTTTCATGACGATCTGACTCGCCCGTTCGTTGACTTCTTCTTCCGTCATGTTCTTTCCGCCGGTTACAAAGTCAATATAATGCCGGTTGTATTCCTCGTCGCTGCAGACATAGCCCAGATTGAACTCGTAATCTTCGTCCGTTTCGAACACGTTCAGGAATCGCAGACAGCATTCGTCCACATGCTCGTTCGCCCAGCGGGTCATATAGGGTCCCTGTCGCCCCTGCAGCACGTATTCCGGATCGTTGATACAGATGTGTCCTTCCACATAAATGTATCGGCCCGAATCAATCCTTTCGCGGTACTCGGCATTGTCCCTGTACAGATTAAAGGACTCGGCCGGCGTAATCACAAAAGTATAAGCGCTGGTGGGACAACTCTCCCGGGCGAACATAAACGGACGGATGTACCGGCCCGTACCGTCCCGGTGCGGTATATAGTTCAGCGCACCGCGCGCCTGCCAGTATCCCAGCTGCAAAAGCCGCTGCCGAACATGATACCGGGCGGCGTTCAAATCCTCCGCAACTCCGAATATAATTCCCTGATAGAGCTCGCCCATGTGCTTCGTCCACTTCAGCTCCTGCCTGCGGCTGCGGATCAGCGGCTGAATGATCTCCGTGGGCAGCATCAGCATACGCGCGCCTTCCCGGGCTTCCCATTCCAGCATCTTCAGCGGATTTCGAGGTTCTTTTCCCTGATTTCGCGCCTTCTTCACCCGCTGGATGGTTTTCAGATCGTCGTTATGCATTTCCTGGAGTCGAAAAAACAGCCAGTGAAATTCATCGTGAAAGCACTCATGGTATACGGCCAGACGGGACTTGCTTATGTCTTCGCCGTCGTCGTTGATGACAATGGTTCCCGCCTCGATTTTGACTTCTTCGATCAAGTCGTTTCTATCGGTATGGGTGACGACCTTGACCGTACCGTCCTTCCAGAACAGCAGACCGCGTTTTTTCTTTCTGCGATACAACAGATGGAACGTTACCTTTAGCCCCATACGCTCCGCCAGCCGGTATGGATTCAGCCATTCATGGTCTGTGAAAACCTCAGGCAGATACTGCTCCCACATCGTTCGCGCTGCGGCTTCGAGGTCTTCGTAGGACATAATGGGAACCAGATACTCATCCAGCCGGATGAGCGGGCGGTCAGGCTTCTCCAGACTGACGCTGTCAATAAAATAGCAGAAATTCTCGTCCAGGCAGCAGTTCAGGGAGACGTATCCTTCCACGGTTTCATCGCCTGCAGATGATTCCCAGCTGATTTCTACCGGCACGTCGGCAATAAACTCATACCGATTCACCCGCCACAGGCTCATTCTGGGGGAGAAGCGGCAGCTGATATGCGCGTTGGCAGTGCCGTTCAGTCCCATCGTCGCCGCATGCTCGCCCGTCATGATTCCTTCCGTCAGTTCAGCTTCGAGCCGTTTCCCGTAACGGCAGAGAAGCCAGGTGCTGAACTTCGTCACTTTGGGAAACAGCACATAGCCGGTCCGATTTTTCGTTTCGTCAGCAATGTGCAGTACTTCCACTGGCTGCTTATATGGATGCGCGGATTCGATGTACTCGGCCGCCAGCTCGTTTTGCTCCATTCCTACGGCAGCCCCCGCGCTCTCTCCAGTTGTCCTTGCCGGATGAAAAATGACAGCGTCCTTCATTTTCGTTTCCCTTCAACGTTTCTTTGCAGGCAAGGCAAGATTTTTCACTGCCGCGCCATCACTGCATTCATCATAGCATATTTGCAGACGTTTGTAAAGCTCACATGCATATTTACAAACGTGAATAATTGTGCTATAATGAGACGGAAAGCAAATCAGGAGGGAACCATCATGCCCAAGCGCGTATTTGACCGATCCACGTCGTATGAGAGCCGTGTGATCGATATGCATACCGGAAAGCCTGTGCCCGCGGAAACAAAGCCCATGATCTGCGACCGCATTCGTCATTACCGGGAAGAACTGGGAATGGAACAGAAAGCGCTGGCCACCATGGTGGGCGTTACGGCCAACGCTGTAAGCAACTGGGAAAGAGGGCGCGCGCGCCCCGACGTGAATCTCCTGCCGGACATCTGCGAAGCGCTCCAGATCACGCTTTACCAGCTCTACGGTCTGGACGATCCTTCCGTCAAATATACAGCGGTGGAAGATATCATAGAGAATTATCGGCAGCTTACGCCGGGCCATCAATACGCCCTCAGAGCGATGGCTCAGAATCTCCTGCAGGTACAGCAGGCGGAAGGCTGCCGCGAAATCCATAAGCTGACGCGCTTTGAGCATCAGCTTGCGGCGGGCATCGGCGATCCCAGCGAGTTCGAGGATTCGGGAACTCCAATTTACGTGTATGACGATTCGCTCACCTGCCGCGCGGACTGCGTATTTACTGTCAACGGCGACAGTATGGAGCCGGATTACCCGGACGGCTGTATGGTGCTTGTAAAGCGCATTTCGGATTCCGGAGAGCTGACGTCGGGAGATATTGGCGCGTTCATGATCGACAACGAGACGTATATCAAGGAATACCGGCCGGACGGATTGCATTCCCTTAACCCCGCATATCCCATCATGCGCTTTTCCGAGTTCAAACACGTCTACCTGATCGGACAGGTCATCGGCGTACTGAGCGACGAAGATATCGCCTGCGAAGAAGACGTGGAGTGCTACAGGGAGCTGCATCCCGAGTTTGATTGAATATTTTGGTGTGACTGAAAAAAGTTCAAAAAATGATTTACACTTTGACCGATTTCTGCATCTATTATAATGTATAATGAACGGAGATATTGCAGCGCAGGATTTCTGCCAGACTCAAGCCGACTTCAAAAGAAAGGACACAGTCCAGATGATACCGATAGTGATCATGGCGATTGAAGACGAAAGCGGCCGGGACTATATCACGGGGCTGTTACTTCATGTTGATAGATAACTATATACAAAAGCTCCCGGCTTTGTTATTGGCCGAGAGCTTTTGCATGTACTCACGGAAGCGGACGGGTGAATCCGCTTCAAGTTCTGTTAGGAATTAGCCTGCACCAAACGATCCAGTAATCGTGCAGCTGGATACGCTCGAATCGGGGCGTCCCTGGAGATAGATTCTCGTATCCTTAGCAATGCTAACATTATAGGACATCATACGACCACTTGTAACACGGTCATAATACAGACGCGTTACAGCACTGCCCGTCATTGTTTTCCCTGCACGGAACACGCTGTTAACATCACTCGTATTGCTTGTGATGTACAGTCTGGCACGGGTAGGATTGTCCTTGCTTGTCGTATCAGAAGTAATCTTCTGATAGGTGTCCTTATTGCTGAATGTCATCTTGAAACTGGAGAATTCGACCGCTGCATGAGCAACGGATCCCAATACCAGAGACAAACAAAGAATGACAACAAGCACTCTCTTCTTCATACTGATCAAACCTCTCCTTTTTGTATATTCAAAATGATGTCACCCCATCATTTTGTTCCCATCCTGAATTATTTCACCTTCGCGAATCCTGTATACCACATTGCAAAGTTGCTCCACATCTTCCGCGATATGCGTGGCAATGATCAATGTCGTTCCTTCATTTGACAGATTTCGGAAAAGCCTTCTCATTTCAGAGGCTCCGCTTACATCCATATTGGACATGGGTTCGTCCAGCAAGAGCAGCTTCGGGGCATCTAACATAGCCATGGCAATACTCAGCCGCTGCTTCATCCCTGTGGAATATTGGGCTACCGGCTTTCGCTCGTCAGGCTGCAAGCCGACTTTTTGTAAAAGCATGGATATCTGTGCATCATCCGGCTTATGGAGCAATGCAGATAAAGCTCGCATGTTTTCCTTGGCGCTTTTGCGTAACAACAGCCCAGGTTGGTCGATGGCAATTCCTGTAGACGGAGCGAAATCGATGTCTTTTCCAATCTGTTTTCCAAACACCTCGATGGTTCCTCCGGTAGGGCGAATCAATCCGGCAATGCATTTCAGAAGAACACTTTTTCCTGACCCATTTCGTCCGACAAGACCGTAAATGTGTCCCTCCGGCAACTCCAAAGACACATTATTCAAGACAACCTGGTCACCAAATTTCTTACTTAAATGATGAATATTTACCGCATTTTTCATTCTGTAACCTCCTCGCGAAGGACAAAGTCAAATTTCCTTACCTTTTTCATTCCTACGAAGAATAGCAGGCAGATCATTAAAATTAGAATAGCGTATGAATGCGCTAACGTCGGCAACGCAGAGTTCAGCTTTGTATTGGAGTGGGCGCATAACGATGCATGATAATGGGGAGAAAGTGTGTTGAAAATAACACATCCAATCTCTCCGGCTCCAAACATGGAAGCGCACCACGAAACTGCATTTGTAACAATCAGGATGATAAAGCTACCTGCTCGAACATACATCCGAGCAACCAGCGCCGCCATTCCGTAAAAGCAATTCAGAAGCGTAAGGAGCAAAAAACTGTGTAATAGCGCCGCATAAGGCGTAAATGTCTTGACCACATAACTGTCCATCGTCAACTTCATTCGGGCAGGGTCAATGGCAATTCTGCCGCTGGTCGCGATCAGCTTGGCTGGTTTGCTCCATAGGTTTGAAAAATCCAAGTCTGGTAGTGCGACTGCGATGGATAGCAGGAAAACGCCCATAGCGCAGATCATCGACGTAGCGACTACATAAAGCGCCTGCCCAGTAAACCATTTCTTTCTGCTGCCCTTGATGATTGCGTTGGCTGTAAATTTGTCTACGATTGGCAAATCGCAGAATAGAAGAATGATTGAGCAACTGAAAATCAGCATGGAGAAGCGCCAATTTGTCAATGCCACAAAAACCTCACCAACCTGCAGGCTTTCTTTCTGTGCCCTGGCGTTCTCTGCAAAAGGCAGCGCATATACCAGAATAATGCACCCCAACATGGCAAACAACATTATCATCCTTGGGCTTTGTTTCCAGCGTTTGATGCATCGGAACATAGTTTGTATGCTATACCGGCACATTTACTGAATCAACTCCTTTTTGAATATATAGCGAAACACCACATATCCCGCTGAATACAAAGTTCCCTGGTAGAGTAGCAGCTTCGGGAAATTGAAATTCTCCCATTGCATCTGCACCAACATTTCAAGCGGCTGAAAACGGCTTGGAAGAGCGAGTGCGGCACACATGCATAGTACGAACGGCGAAAAGTAGCAGATATATCGGTTAGGCTGAAAAACAGATAGGATGATTCCTATACCCGACCATACTGCTCCAAACACAAACGCCAATCCAGCATGCGCCAGCATATACCATAAACCGCCGTGTTTTGTCGCAAGCAATGGTAGCCATCCATCGACGGATGCTATGATCGTCGCATCTTGGCAGGGTTCAAAGACGATGATCTGGAATAGGGCGAACAGCAACACACCTCCGGCAAGTGCTGTCCCACCGCTTATCGTTCCACCAAACCAAATGGATGAACAGCTTCTTCCAAAGCCGCCTCGAATTAATTGCTGACGGTAAAAACCAGCTTCATGCACGTTGCAATACACTCCGCTTCCCGCAAAAGCACATATCAGGGGAGCAGCCCAAATAAAGTATCCAAAGTGGAGCGCGATATTGAAGTAATAAACATCCTCCAATCCAGTCGCACCACAAAACATGATATCGTACGCCGCCCCAGCTGTTTCGGCAACAAGAACCAGAAAGCAAATCACAGTGCCCAATAATACATGATACGATTGGCTCACGCTTCGAATGCTGTACAGTATTGCACGACCAGCGTTCCATTTCTTTCTCATTCCAAAACCTCACCTGTTTCCGCGTCTATATACATAACGAACACATTCGTTTGATTTCGACAGATACCACTGGCAAATCGCCAAGCCGGACGCGCAGTCATAATCGCATGATAGTTCATATCGTCGCCATTTAGTTCCGGAACTAAGCGCCAGCATAATCCGACTTCTTGAATTATAAATTCATCACTGCCATCATCAGGAAATGCATTGATATAATCCATATTCTCTTCAAGAATGCTGAGTGCATCCTCCAAAGATATATTTATAACAGCGCCGCCCTGCTCTTCATAGCTTCTACATACGCCCTCGATACGCAACAAACCACTATCGTCAATATATAATTGCAGTACGTCACCTTCAACATCGGAATTAGGCAAAATATCGCGGGCAACAGGTATCCCTTCTAAGAACCGTTCATATTCCACAAGGTAAACACCCGTCGAAATATAGTTTTTTAAATCTTCCACATGTTCTCCAGCGTTTGAAGGAAGTGCGTAAGTGTTGCTCCACATAAAACCCTTCCAACCTAATTTTGTGGAAAACTGTTCAATCCAACCTTGTGCGATTCCCAGTGCCTGTTCCGGCGTCATGGTAAGATTCTCCGCCTGTGCGCCTTCTATTGCAGCAGAAATATTTCTAACAATTTCTTTTTCTGCCGCACTGTAGATTAATCCACAAAAGTAGATAAGTTATGAACTATGATAAGATAAAAGAAATGGATTTCCGTCGACGCTTGCGTGTGGTAGTGAATCTGCTCAAAAATTCCAGAAACGAAGTTGTCGATACCCCTAATGGTGATGCAGGAAACCGTATGCCCGCAAATCTTCGTCAGGTAGAAAATATTATTCTTTCTGGAGAAATTGCAGATAGTATAATGATTGACAATGACGTGAGACAGAATTTCAATGTAATTCAGATGGAAGAGGAGCGTCAAAAGCTCCAGTTTACCAAAGAACATCCCGAGCATTCTGCTGGTCTTTTTCAGTTGGAGGATCACTATCTGCTTCAAGGTCGTACAGATCTTGTTGGGTATGAGAATACTCATCTTTATCAGCGATTCATCCATGTCTTTGATAGATGCTCTCGCGATATTATTGACTGTGCAATGTTAGCAACGTATGATTATAGCCAAAGGATAAATAATTGGTGCATTCAACTTGGTTCTGGGAATCAGGATGAAATTGGCAATAAGGCTTGGTATGCATTATTTCATCCGACAGGCAAAAATCCAGATTTTAATAAGACAAAAAAATCATTACGTTCTCTGCTTGAGATTGATATAGAAATAGACGACATTTACTTACAAGAAAAAATTGATGCGTATCTAACAGAATGCAAAACTAAAAGTCAATACGATTGGCGATATTATTATATCGCGTATCCATGCTTCCGCCCCGAGCGTTATGGCAAATATACTATGTATGATGAACAACCATACGCTCTTGTGGCATTGCACTCTGAAAAGCGTGAATCATCTAATGCCTACCAATGTATGCTTCAAGCACTCATTGAAGGACAAGCAGTAGCAAATTCTGTAGAACGATATGATATCCGTGCGCTCTCTTACAGAAAAGGGCTGTTGAGATGTGAAAACAATGCTTTTGTATCATACTCTTTGAAGGACAATAAAGAGCGTGCCAGATTTATCATTCCACAAAACAAAGAAGGCATTGACGTCGTTGACCGTATTCAATATTTCAAAGATAATAGAAAGGATAATGATTACTGGATATATCAGGAAGGTTAGTATTAAATCGTAAGTAAAGTCGCTCTCTTCAATTATAGAGCGACTTTACCTAACTCTATAGGGAATGCTTATTTTATACGGCAGAGCTATAGAGGAAACACTAATCACATCAACGGCATACAAGAGTATCGGGTTAAACAAAATTCAAGTATAAAACTCTCTTCATAGGGGCAACTGCCTAGAGTCCTTCAAGGTAATCAAATACGAGGTGTTGGCACTGCAGAGCGGTGTTTCTAGGCAATACCGCAGCTTTAAGCTCTTTACCGAAAAGACAGACCTTCCCGTAACCAAGCTCTCGATGCGAATGCAAAAGATACTCACTGATTGGTTTGCAAAAAGCTATTAGATCAAATCCACAACTGTTAGCTTCATCGTAGCCTGGAAACCCAAGGATGTCCCGAAGGAGAAACTGGAAACAACTGGCTGACTGGCCGACCATTGTACTCACTCTCTGATCGAAGATCCAACAAAAAGTCGGGAGCCGAAAAGACGGTTTTGCCTTTTTTCTCTCTGTTTGGAGAAAGAGGATGAAAAAAATCGTTAAATCATCAATTTGTTGCGAAAAACAAGTAAATTTTAGAGGCTTCTATTTTTTGATGTAAACTAATGACAATCAATTAGCATAATATGCTGCATCGGCCAGCTCTACTCCTATACCTTTTCTTTCAGAGATGAGAAAGATAAACATCAACGACCTTTACTCATCCAAGGATACTTGGCAAGATACCATCAAATCAAAAGCTCAGAAGGACGGTATAGGGATTACACTTTATCATCAATACAAACAAAATGCAACTTCACAGAGTTCAATGAAGAGCAGTCCATGTTACAGAACATTTTCCACATTTCTGCTTTACTCCTAGCAACATCCCATTATGAAATTCCATGAAACTTTCATTCAACCTCCTCACATTCTTCTCACTCGTTCCGCTTCGCATCATCACCTGCACCCATACTCTCAAGATACTGCAATTCCCGTTCCGCAAACTCACGGTTCTCCTCCTCTCCCAGCATTTGATAGAGCAGTTCCCTAGCTTGCGAATAATATTTCAAGTTTACTAATACTTGTGCTGCCCTGCGCCGAAGAAAATGATAAAGTGGAAACAAGGTATTCTTTTCATCACCATACATCTTTATCTGACTGCCAACCAAACTCACCATAGAATAAATATACTCAAGAGCTCCTGTATCCTTCATTTCGACGAGACAGTTGGTAAAATCACGAATCGCATGAATGGATGAATTTCTTTTAGCATTAGTCAAATAATAATAAGCCTTTTCAAAATGCCCTAATGTGAGATAAACAAAACCGATATGATAACAAATCACATAATATTCTTCCTTGCCACGCTCCGGCAATTCTGTCCAGTGGACTTGATAATACCGAAAAATAGAAAGATAACACCCCAACGCCTGAAGATAACATTGCTGCCTGAAAAATTTCTTCCCCCAATAAATAGTAGTCTGCAAGGTAGGCTCGGTATAAGCCAGCAACGCCTGTTGTTCCTCCGTCAGTTCGTCAAACTGTTTGTTTGCCGCTTTTTCTTTAGCATCGTCCAACATATATTTCAACTCCCAATAATCATCATGATCCGTTGTCAATCTTACCTCAATCATACTACTGAATACTCTGCCTTTTTGGGTTTCATCGAAAAAAGCATCTACCCTGTCCGTCCGCATAGCCGACAACTTATAATAAAGAGACCGTTCATTACTGCCTTCAGCTTTTTCCAACGCAATCACCAACTGCCCTTCAGCAAGTATGATACAGATCAGAGCATCTTTTCCCGCCTGTCCTTTTTCATCCATCACAGCATCTTTCAATCTAAAAGAAAGAATAGACAATAATTCGGTACGCCTCTCTATCCGCCCATTGCAAACCAGTGTCATTCCCTTTATATCTTCCTGTTTCACTGTACCAAAAAGAGAAAGAATATCCTCTATCTGATCCATATCTTGCCGGGAAACATCGACAGGTTCCAACAGCTTACCATGTCCAATCTCCAATTTTCGTCTCAACAAAGCCAAGCGATTTTCGAATTCTTTTTTCACCAACATGTCTTGTATTGAAGCAGATTGTTCTGCCAACTCTTTAAAACTACGGGCTATCATAAAAGATGACTCAAGCAATACCCGCAAATGTTGTTTTAACTGAGTTTCACTGCCCGACAAGAACAGACAGGCAGACAGACAAGCCGTAAAAGGTGTCTCACTTTCTCCATCCTCATGACTTTTACGCAAATAGCAAGTCCAAGCTGTGTATCGGCAGTTAATGTTGTTAATGTCAAAAACTATTTTTTTAGACTGTTCATAGCTACATGCGTAAAAATCTTTATAATATAACTGAATATTCTGACCTGTTTTTTCTCTTAACAAATGAAAATAACCTCCTTGAAAACCGATGATAATGGCATCAGCATCAATTCTCTTCACTAGTTCACAGTGCATGGACTGCACGAACCTGATAAGTTCATCGGTGGTCATCGCCGAATAAATCTTTTCTTGCTGCTTTTTCGGCTTTGTAACAAAATGATAAACTGTTACGAAAACCACCATCATAGATACGAAGACGACAGAAATAATCATATCTTGTTACAGTTAATCTTTGTATGTCTGTAAAAATACAAAATTAATCGGGAAATGTTAGAAGTGATAGGATATTTTAATGAATTCCCCTAAGAAGTTACTTAAAAATCCGGTTCAATCAATTCCTTCCGATGCATCCGGTGCCACCTCCACAAAATCATAAGACATAGAGGAAATTCCATTGGAGATATTCTGAAATACCTAAAAATAGGGATTGTCCATATCCATATTTTCATCGAACTTTGCAACCCCAAAAAACGAACAAATGAAGATACTTTATATAATACTGTTTATACAAATAGGATGGATATTTCCCCTCTCCGCACAAAAACAAGATTCCATTTATATCGGAACGCGTCATACATTGTTTTCTGAAATACTGAATGAAGAAAGAAAATATTGGATTTATGTACCTGAGACCAAAGCTGGTGAAAAAGGAAAGGCTTATCCGGTTCTTTATCTATTGGATGGAGATTCCTTCTTTCATTCCGTGGTTGGTTTTACGCGTTTCTTCTCTTCTTCTAAAACCTCAAACTTGCCTCCTTGCATCGTTGTGGCTGTTTTAAACACAGACCGGACCAGAGATTTCACTCCTACTTGCTCAGCCGCCCGCCGGGATGGTACCATTTGTCCCTATGATAAGCCGGCAGGTGGTGGAGCTGAACAGTTCCATCGCTTTCTGATAGAGGAACTACGTCTGGAAGTGGAAAATAAAGTTCCTGCCAACGGTACAAACTTTCTTGTCGGACATTCATACGCAGGTTTATTTACCCTACAGACACTGTCAAATCATCCCGAGTCTTTTGACTCGTATATAGCAATAGACCCAAGTTTATGGTGGGACCGAGGAGTCTTTCTACAACAAGCAGCAAAGAATGTTTATCAAAAAGACTTCTCCAGCAAACATTTGTATGTTGCTTTCGCCACCCGCCAACGTCCTGCAATCAAACTTATTCAGTTTTCATTGGCCGACAGCTTAAAAAATAAGATCATCCCTGAAATGAAAAACAAGCATTTGCATGTCGTTTATAAAAAATTTCCCGACGAGGTGCATGGCACCATTGCTCTTCCTGCCATTTTCGATGGATTAAAATCTCTATTTCATAACACTATTTCAACCAAAGAGGCAACATGATAATTTCTTGCAGTATTCGGTTTCTCATCTGTTACAAATACGCTCCGGTTTACTATTGGTAAAAATAACATAACTGATGCCTATATTGTAGCCACTCGCTCAATTCCGGGGTATTGCACGGCTATAATTCTCACATCCCCTTCTGTTTAACATCAATTTAAGATTTCAAATTCTATACTTATCATTTTCTAGAATAACAGATTGAGACATTGTATCAACCTTGGCTACAGATTTATGCTATTCTTTCCGGAAATCATGTAATTAGGGTTATAACATCTGTAATTTATCTACACTGTATTTTCAGTCATGTACTTATCTTTGCATCAAGATTCTGGAATTCAAAACTTAATAAAATCAAGTGATAATGAAACGTATACCAGTCATCATGATTGCAAGTTTATTTGTTATAGGAATACCTGCCATAACACAGTCCGATCCGGTTCCCAAGAAAAATGGTAATAAGTATGTGCTTTACGAAAAACGTACAGATAACGGGGCGGTCTGTCACCTATTTCAAGCGCAACAAGCGAATGGATGTTTGGAAAAACCGATGGTAAAGGGTACACTGTTTCGCTGTGGTGTATGGCACATGGAAGAAATCAAAGGAAACCCGAAATCACAAGAGGCATACAAAACGAGTAAACAAGTATAGGAAAAAAGAATATTATGACATTAGATGATTTTTTGAATCATATTGAAGCCGGCGGTGCACTCAATACACCGGAAATCTATCGGCTGATGGATGAAATGAGCGATGAAGCCCGGCGCGTTACCTGTGAGATAAACAACTCGTACCATTCACAAGAAGAATTGCGTGCGTTCATGTCGCGCCTGACCGGTAAACCTGTGGACGAAACATTCAAGATGTTTCCTCCGTTCTACACAGACTTCGGCAAGAATATTACCATCGGGCGTCGTGTCTTTATCAATGCCGGTTGCCACTTCCAGGATCATGGCGGTGTGACGTTGGGTGACGGCTGTCTTATCGGGCATAATGTGGTCTTTGCCACGCTCGATCACGGTACGGCTCCCGAAGACCGCGGGGCAATGTATCCGGCGCCTATCCGGTTAGGCAAAAATGTATGGGTAGGCTCCAACTCCACCATCCTGCGGGGTGTGACCGTGGGTGACAACGCCATTATCGCCGCCGGATCTGTGGTGACGAAAGACGTAGCGGCCAACACGGTTGTAGGAGGTGTACCGGCAAGGCATATCCGAGATATCGACAGGAACGAAAAGTGATAGCCTATGGAATCGGAATCACTAACCAACCATACTGCCATCCTTGTCAGATCCATCCGAACGGTACACCATACTGAACGGGTTGTGCGGATTGGTTCTACCGGGCATTGCACTGACCAACTTTCCGGAGTTCTCGTTGTATTCCCTTCTTTCGGTTGAAACGACGAGTGCCATGCCTACTGCCGGAGTCGGCCGTATCATAATCTGCAATACATCTTTATCGACGGCAGATTTTGCACAAGACTCTTGCTACTGTTCGATATCGGTTTCTCCATCATCATCACCAATGCGGCAAGAAAAAGAGGCTGATTTTCCTGATCTGCTTGAAGCGGGAACGTTGGATGAGATGCATGTAAAATAATGTCTGTAATTGAGGTTATACAATCAGTAATCCATCTACCGGCTTTTCCTGTAATCCGCTGTAATTTTGCACTATGAAAAGAAAACAAGAAACAATAAAAATTTAAATTACATCGGTTATGAAACGTACAACTATTTTAATGGCTGCTTTCCTCTGCCTCTTCAGCCTGACGGAAAGCCCGGCACAAAACACTCGCAAAAATATGGAACAGTTAAATCTGACACAGGAATGGGACAAGACGTACCCGAAAAGCGACAAGGTGAATCATAGCAAAGTGACTTTCATAAATCGTTACGGTATCATGCTCACCGCCGACCTGTATGCACCGAAAACGACTTTCGGAGGCAAACTGCCGGCCATTGCTGTCAGCGGTCCGTTTGGAGCTGTAAAGGAACAGTCGTCGGGGCTGTATGCCCAGACATTGGCCGAACGAGGATTCCTGACGATTGCTTTTGATCCTTCATTTACTGGTGAAAGCGGTGGACAGCCTCGCAGCGTAGCTTCGCCAGACATCAACACCGAAGACTTCTCGGCGGCGGTGGATTACCTCGCGACACGTCCGGATGTGGATGCCGAACGAATCGGCATCATTGGCATTTGTGGTTGGGGTGGTTTTGCTATCAATGCGGCTGCCAACGACACACGTATCAAGGCAACGGTAGCTTCCATAATGTACGACATTAGCCGCTGTACAGCAAACGGTTACTTCGATGCCGCTGACAATGCAGATGCACGTTACAAAATGCGTCAGGAGTTTAACGCCCAGCGCACGGAAGACTACCGTACCGACACTTATCCCCGCACCGTGACGAACCCGGAACCTACCGGTGATGCGCCGCAGTTCATGAAGGATTATTATGATTATTACAAGACCGAACGAGGTTATCATCCTCGTTCCATCAACTCCGGTTTGGGCTGGAACAAAACCTCCAATCTTGCATTTCTCAACGCACCTATCCTTGCGTATGCCGATGAAATCCGCAGTGCCGTGTTGCTCATTCATGGAGAAAAAGCTCACTCCCGCTATTTTAGTGAGGATACTTTCAAGAAGCTGAAAGGCGATAATAAAGAACTGATGATTATTCCCGATGCCGTACATACGGATTTATATGACCGGACAGACATTATTCCATTCGATAAGCTGGAGGAATTTTTCAAAGAATACTTAAAATAGAAGGCTTCAAGAAAAAGGAATTGCCTATATCCTGATTGGCTTCAGTTCGCGGACGCAGCAATGTGAACATGACTTTTAAAATTAATAATGACTGACAACTAAAACAATATATCAAATGAAACTGATTAAAAATGCTGAATTCGGGGGCGAGCGTCCCTTGTTCGAGTCCCACGACCTTCGTCTGGAAAATGTGATTATTCGTACCGGTGAATCGGCCATCAAAGAATGTAGCAATATCGAAGCTGTAGATTGCCGCTTTGAGGGTAACTATCCCTTCTGGCATGTACACGGTTTCAAAATCGACCGTTGCTATTTCGATGTCGGAGGGCGTTCGGCATTGTGGTATTCCGATCACCTGAAGATGACCGACACGATTATCGACGCACCGAAGATATTCCGTGAAATGGACGAAATAGATATCGAGAACGTAACGATGAACGATGCCGACGAAGTATTCTGGCGTTGTAATGGTATCCGCATCAAGAATCTCAAGCTGCACGGCGGAACTTATCCTTTCATGTTCAGCAACAACATTTATGTGGACGGACTGGAAAGCAACAGCAAGTATGTGTTCCAGTACGTGAAAAATGTAGAGATTCATCATGCAAAGATTACAACGAAGGATGCCTTCTGGGAAGTGGAAAATGTGACCATCTACGATTCCGAACTCAACGGCGAATACCTCGGCTGGCATTCGAAGAATCTACGTTTGGTCAACTGCCACATTACCGGTGAGCAACCGCTTTGCTATGCACACGACCTTATTCTTGAAAACTGTACCTTCGGACCTGACTGCGACCGTGCCTTTGAGTACAGCACGTTGCAGGCCGATATTCACGGAGCTATTACAAATATCAAGAACCCGATGTCGGGATGCATTGTGGCTGACGAATTCGGTTCCATAACCATAGATGAGAACATCAAGGCTCCTGCCGATTGTGAAATCCGTCTCCGGGACGAGCGTACCTGTTTTACCGATTAAGATGAAGATATGAAATACAACTTTGACAAACAAATTTCAAGACGGGGAACCGATTCCTACAAATGGGATAGCGCAGAAAGCGAAAATGTATTGCCGATGTGGGTGGCTGACATGGATTTCCGTACAGCTCCCGCTATCGTCGATGCTTTACGCCGACGGGTAGAACACGGCATTTTCGGTTATACCCGTGTGCCCGACAGTTACTACGAGGCTGTTACAGGCTGGTTCGCACGTCGTCACGGTTGGACGATTGACCGTGAATGGATAATTTACACATCGGGCGTAGTCCCAGCCATCTCGGCAGTCATCAAGGCTTTGACCGTTCCGGGAGATAAGGTATTGGTGCAGACCCCGGTCTATAATTGTTTCTTTTCTTCAATCCGTAACAATGGGTGTGAAATGGTATCATCACCGTTGGTCTTTGCAAGTAATACTTTCACCATCGATTATGAAGATTTAGAGCGTAAGACTGCTGATCCGAAAGTGAAGGTGATGCTGCTGTGCAATCCTCACAATCCTGCCGGAAGGGTGTGGAAACGTGAAGAACTGGTACGTATTGGTGAAATTTGTATTCGACACGATGTTACGGTCGTTTCGGATGAGATTCATTGCGAACTGGTTTTTCCAGAGTACCGTTACACACCGTTTGCTTCCATCTCAGAAAATTTCCGTCACCATTCTGTAGTCTGTATATCTCCCAGTAAAGCGTTCAATATTGCCGGATTACAGATTGCGAACATTATTTGTGCTGATGCTAACCGTCGAGCGAAAATCGACCGGGCCATTAACGATAACGAAGTATGTGATGTCAATCCTTTTGGTGTAATTGCGACTCAAGTAGCTTACAACGAAGGGGAAGAGTGGCTGAACCAACTCATCAAATATTTACAGGCCAATTTTCTCTATATGCAGGAGTTCTGTCGGAAACATCTGCCCGAGTTTCCTATCACGGTATTGGAGGGAACCTATCTCGTTTGGATGGACTGTCACAGACTCGGCATACACTCGCAGGAACTCGAACAGCGATTGGTTAACGAAGCCGGATTATGGCTCAATGCAGGAACAATGTATGGGACTGAAGGAAAAGGATTCATGCGCTGGAATATCGCCTGCCCACGTACTACACTGGCAGAAGGATTGAAACGTTTTACTGGTTTCGTAAGAAATCTTTAAGAGATATATACGGCAAATTCATTTTTAATAGAACGCAACTATATAGTTTACCATACCAAGCATTACGTATAACAAAGTAAATAGTTGCGACTTAATTTTTTATCTCATTTTTTCTTTTCTTCCACAACTGATAACTATTGATGATGTTCTGCCACACCACATAACTACCCGGACCGACAGACGATAAAGGATTAAGATACGTAACCGCCATCCAAATAGCTAGTACTGTATTTTTTTGCCCCAATGCCTGTCCTGCACTTATACGGTCATTATATGCACTACCAATTCTTTTACCAAAATAAAATTGTAAGCAACAAGTTACCAAACCGGCAAAAGCAATCAACATCTCTACCGTTACATCAGCAGTACTGTTAACCAAAGAGCGAGTAGTCTGCCCCATTACAATGGTCAATGCTACCGCCCATAAATAAAAAGCTGAAGTATGATATTTCAGTAAAAACTTGTGGAGCCGGGGAATATAATAACGGAATAATAAAGCGATAAAAAACGGTGCAAGCAACAATGGAAAAACCTTACTTAAAATCTTAAGAAAAGCAATACCAAAAGTAACATCTGTATGTGGTTCAACCAATGGAAATATCAAAGGAACTGCTATTGCAGCCAAAATATTTGAAAGCAATGTATAAGTAGTCAAACTGGAAGCACTTCCACCTAGTTTTCCCGTAATTACTGCCGCTGCCGTAGCAGTAGGACAAATAAGACAAACCATAGCCGCCTCGAATATCTCCTTATAAGATTCATCCATCGGACAAAATATTAACAACAACGCAATAATACCACAAGAAATGGCTTGAATAGCCAACAACCAGCCATGCCATACTCTAGGAACCAACTCTTTTGGTTCAATTTTACAGAATGTAAGCAACAATTGGGCAAAAATCAAGGAAGGAGTTAAAAAAGAAATCAACCCATTCATAAATGGCTTTGTCGGCTCCAGAAAAGTGAAGTTGGCAAAAACAAAATAACCGATAACTCCTGCAAGCATCGCTAGAGGTAACGTCCAATTCTTCATAAACTTAAACAAATCCATCTTTCAATATTTATTTCAGAATACAAAATAAAAGAATTTAGTCCAAACACTCGTCTATTTTTCGGGTTTTGTGGCAAGTTTCGAATAAAAAACGCAAAACTTAAAGACAAAAGCCGAGTTTTCACTAAAAATCGCTACATTTGCAACTTAATTGATATGAAAACCGATAGACTTAAAATAATATTCCTGTTGTGTAGCCTGTGGCTGGTCTTTCCCTGTTTCTGCCTGGCGGCAAAGGGAAAGGACTTTGTAGTCGTCATTGATCCCGGTCATGGCGGACATGATCCCGGTGCTATCGGCAGACGTGGAAAAGAAAAAAACATCAATCTGAACGTAGCTTTAAAAGTAGGACAACTGATCCAAAATAACTGTAATGACGTAAAGGTAATATATACCCGGAAAACAGATGTCTTTATCCCTTTGGATCGTCGTGCACAAATAGCCAATAATGCCAAGGCCGATTTATTCATCTCTATACATACTAATTCCATAGCCCGTGGCAGAACTGTACGGGGAGCAGAGACTTATACGTTAGGACTCCACCGTACTGAAGAAAATTTAGAAGTTGCTAAAAAAGAGAACTCGGTTATTTTGATAGAGGATAATTATGAACAACGTTATGCCGGATTCAATCCAAATTCTTCTGAAAGCTATATTATTTTTGAATTTGTACAAGACAAAAATATGGAGAAGAGTGTAAAATTAGCCACTCTTATCCAAAAACAATTCAAGAATACAGCCAAACGAATAGACAAAGGAGTACATCAAGCCGGATTCCTAGTTCTACGTGCCACTTCCATGCCTAGTGTTTTGGTTGAATTAGGCTATATCTCAACACCGGATGAAGAACAATATCTTTTATCCGATGCAGGCACTACGGCGTTATCTAACAGCATTTATAAAGCATTCCTCAATTACAAGCGCGAACATGACGCCCCCATCGGCCGCAGCAGAGTACAAGAACAAGAATTACCGGAACCAGAAAACAAACCGAAAGAATCAAGAATAGAAATACAAACTGCGGAACCGGACACTGCAACGGAACCGGACAAGGTTACCAAAAAGCCTGTACCTGCCACACAAAAAAAGATCACAGGCGACCAAGCCCGAACATCTGCCAAGCCTGTATTTAAAATACAAATATTGGTATCAAACAAAATATTGCCCAAAGGAAGTAAACAACTGAAAGGTGTATCACCTGTTAGCTATTACCGCGAAAAAGGACTTTATAAATATACTTACGGAGAAAATACGGATTATAATAAAATACTACGCATGAAACGTAATATTACTCCTAAATTTAAGGACGCTTTCATTATCGCTTTCAAAAACGGAGAGAAAATGAATGTGAACGAAGCCATCAAAGAATTTAAAAAGAATAGATAATATAAAAGGTATAATTGAAATGACGAAAGAGGTAAAAATAGGATTAATAGGCATCGCTGCATTGGCTATGCTGATCTTTGGTATCAACTACCTGAAAGGAATAAATATGTTCCAATCTGCCAATTACTATTATGTAGAATATACAAATATAAACGGATTAGCCGGATCAAGCCCCGTCTTTGCCAATGGTTATAAAGTAGGTACAGTAAGAAATATCAATTACAACTATGCAAAACCGGGACATGTCACAGTAGAAGTGGAAGTGGACAAGGAAATGCGTATCCCCAAAGGAAGTACAGGAGAACTGGTTACAGAAATGCTGGGAACGGTAAAGATGAACTTACTCCTTAACTTTAATTCTACAGAATACTATCAACCGGGAGATACCCTGCCCGGCAAAACGAATGCGGGGCTCATGGGAGCCGCTGAAGAAAAGCTAGTTCCTCAAATAGAGCAGATGTTACCCAAAATGGATTCTATCCTATATTCATTAAATAAAATATTAGCTGATCCTGCATTGAGTGCAACCTTGCACAACGCAGAAAAACTGACAGCCAATCTGGATGTGACAACACGTCAATTAAACATGTTAATGCAAAAGGATCTTCCGCAACTTACTGGAAAATTAAACACAATTGCTGATAACTTCATTGCTATCAGCGACAATTTGAAAGGTATTGATTATGCTTCAACGTTCAATAAAATAGACTCCACTTTATATAATGTACAAATGCTGACAGAAAAACTCAATCGCAAGGACAACAGTATCGGATTGCTATTCAATGATCCTACTTTCTACCAAAATTTGAGTGCGACGACAGCAAACGCTGCAACCTTATTGGAGGATTTGAAAGCGCATCCTAAACGTTATGTACATTTCTCTTTGTTTGGCAAGAAAGATAAGTAACAGATTTGCTAATTTAAAAATATTCTAAATAAGTCTACTCAACCATTTTTCCACTTATTTTCAGTAAATGACTGCAAATAGGGAAGAAATACCATGTAGACTTATTTCATTTAAAATAAATAAAAGCCTATTTTGACTGATAGTCAGCTAAGAATCAGTCAATTATCAAACAACAAGAATCTTTCAAAAGCCTTTAGATAGAGGTTTTTATAAGTAACTGAAACTAAAGATATTACTCTTTAAAAATAAAAAGCAAGAAAAAAGCGATTTGTTTTTTCAGAAATTCATTTCGAAATTTGCATTGTAGAAGTTTCGCTTTTTATAATAAATGTTTCATATGATTGAAAACGATCACGTCGTTTTATGGGGTCGTTGCCTGAACCTTATCAGAGACAACGTACCAGAAACGACCTTTAAAACGTGGTTTGAGCCTATCGTACCGCTTAAATATGAGGACAAGGCACTGACAATTGGCGTCCCCAGCCCATTCTTCTATGAATTTCTAGAAGAAAAGTTTGTGGACTTGCTGCGCGCTGCCCTATATAAAGAAATTGGGGAGGGAACGCAGCTTATGTATTGTATCTTGACCGATAAGACCAACCATATAACTGTTAACATGGAGGGAAGCAAACGCTCTTCAGCACTACCCACACAAACAGTTATACGAGATGGTAACAAGGCACCTAATCCAATGCAGGCACCGGCTCCGCAGGATTTAGACCCACATTTGAATCCAAATTACAATTTTGAGAATTTCATAAAAGGAAATAGTAATGAGTTCTCACGTACAGTAGGAGAAACTGTAGCTAAAAATCCGGCAAAAACATTCAACCCTTTGTTTTTGTATGGACCATCCGGTGTGGGCAAAACTCACTTGACTAATGCTATTGGTACCCGCATCAAGGAATTATATCCTGAAAAAAGAGTATTGTACGTATCAGCACATCTGTTTCAGGTGCAATACACTGACTCTGTTCGTACCAATCATTTCAATGATTTCATTAGTTTTTATCAAACCATAGACGTTTTGATTATTGATGATATTCAAGAATTCGCCGGAGTAACCAAAACCCAGAACACATTCTTCCACATCTTTAACCATCTGCACCAGAACGGTAAGCAACTTATTCTGACTTCTGACCGTGCGCCGGTAATGCTACAAGGTATGGAAGAACGCCTTCTGACCCGCTTTAAATGGGGCTTAGTGGCCGAATTGGAAAAGCCGGACGTAGAATTGAGAAAGAATATCTTACGTAATAAAATACGTCGTGACGGTTTGAATATACCGGAAACAGTAATTAATTATATTGCTGAAAACGTAAATGAAAGTGTACGTGAATTAGAGGGCATCATTAATTCACTTTTGGCACAATCCATTATTTTCAAGCGTGATGTTGATTTGGATTTGGCTGAAAGAATTGTACGAAAAGCTGTACGCTGTTGTGAGAGCAAGCCTGTCACAGTAGAAGATATCATACAGAAAGTATGCAGCCATTACGAGATAGAAGAATCTGCCATCCATACTAAAACAAGAAAAAGAGAAGTGGTACAAGTACGTCAGGTAGCTATGTATCTGGCCAAAAAACATACAGACTCCTCTTCTTCCAAAATTGGTAAATTAATAGGTAATAAAGATCATGCAACCGTATTGCACGCTTGCAAAATAGTAAAAGACCAAGTAGAGGTTGACAAAGCATTTAAAGCGGATATTGAGGAAATTGAAGCTTCTCTCAAAAGGAAATAGAATAAAACCACAGAGGTGCGCAAAGGGCATTTTCTTTATTTCCCTCTGCGCACCTCTGTTTTAAGATTGATAGTTTCCGGCAATTCACTTCTCAAAACCCTGTTTCTTCAAGGTTTCTTTCAAAGTTACAGACATACATTCATTATCCGACTTCTTGTATCTGACCTCAGTAAATACCTGAGCCAGTGTTTCCTTATGATTTTCTTTAATAAACTGATGATTTTCCGGAAGTGACTCTTTATATCTATAAATACGATCAATATCCTCTTTGGTATAATCATGATACAATTCTTCATGCAAAATACCCTCTATAGGAAGACGATCGACTTGTGGAGGGTATTCATCCGGATATCCTACTGTAATAGTAGCCACCGGCATAACCAATTCCGGCAACTGAAGGATATCAATAATTTGATCAGGATTATAAATCGTTGTTCCCAAAAAACAAATACCTAATCCATTTTCCTCAGCCAATGTACAAAAGTTCTGAGTCACAAGCAATGCATCCGTAGCAGCATTCAAAAAAGAAATGGGATTGTCATAACCCGGTACCGCCTTACGCTCTCTGCACCATTTACTAAAACGGTTAAAATCCGCACAAAAAGTCAGTACAACCGGAGCACCTGTTACCATCGGTTGATTAAAATGGGCAGGTGCCAATCTCTCTTTCATCTGCTTGTCACGAGTCACAATCACACTATATAATTGCATATTACCCATTGTAGAAGCACGGAACGCCTTTTCAAGCAAATCATTTAACAAAGAAGCAGAAATATCTTCCTGCTTATATTTACGGATCGTCCGTCTATTATTTATCGATTCCATATATATTTTTCTTGCAAAGATAAAAAAAGAAAAGAGTAATAATGCATTTTTTGCAAAATATTATATGCTAAGAATCTGGCCTTTTCAACTAGTCAATCACTCATCCCCTCCATCAAAATTTTCAAAACAGAAAACTTCCACAAACAAGCAAGCATATATACCTTTTGATAATCAACAAATTAACAAATATTCTTGGATAACTTTCAATTTGTTGAAAACTTATCTGCTTTTTATTTTGTTAATTGAAAAAACATATATAGCTTTGCCGGAACTTTTATTATAATGAGTTGTAACTTCTACACTAAAACAACTTATTGATATTACAGTAAATCTAAAAATAAAAGTGGAAAGACAAACGTACACCTATGACGAAGCTTTTGAAGCATCTTTACAATACTTCAAAGGTGATGAACTTGCTGCAAGGGTTTGGGTAAACAAATATGCAGTAAAAGATTCTTTCGGGAACATTTTCGAAAAGTCTCCCGAAGATATGCATTGGCGCATTGCAAATGAAGTAGCCCGCATTGAAGCTAAATATAAGAACGGGTTAAACGCACAGCAGCTTTACGAATTATTGGATCACTTTAAATACATTGTTCCGCAAGGTAGCCCTATGACAGGTATCGGGAACGACTTTCAAGTGGCTTCCTTATCAAACTGCTTTGTCATTGGAATTGATGGAGCAGCCGACTCATACGGAGGTATAATCCGCATTGATGAGGAACAAGTACAATTAATGAAACGTCGTGGTGGCGTAGGACATGATTTATCTCATATACGACCTAAAGGTTCTCCGGTTAAAAATTCAGCACTGACTTCCACCGGACTGGTGCCCTTCATGGAACGTTATTCCAATTCAACACGTGAAGTAGCGCAAGACGGACGTCGTGGTGCTTTAATGTTAAGCGTATCCATCAAGCATCCAGATTCAGAAGCATTTATTGATGCCAAAATGACCGAAGGCAAAGTAACCGGTGCTAATGTATCCGTGAAACTAGATGATGCATTTATGCAGGCAGCTGTAAATGGCACTCCTTACAAACAACAATACCCGGTAGATTCCGATCAACCTGTTTTCACGAAAGACATTGATGCATCTGCGTTATGGAAAAAGATTGTCCATAACGCATGGAAGTCTGCTGAACCCGGTGTATTATTTTGGGACACCATCATCCGTGAATCCGTACCAGACTGTTATGCCGATTTAGGATATCGTACTGTTTCTACCAATCCTTGTGGTGAAATACCCCTGTGTCCCTACGATTCTTGTCGCTTATTAGCTATCAACTTATACTCATACGTAGTAAACCCTTATACAAAGGAGGCTTACTTTGATTTCGACTTATTCAAAAAGCATGTGGCATTGGCCCAGCGCATTATGGATGACATCATTGACTTGGAATTGGAAAAAATCGAGAAAATCATAGCTAAAATCGATTCCGATCCTGAAAGTGAGGAAGTAAAAGAAGCTGAGAAACATTTATGGGAAAAAATTTATAAAAAGAGCGGACAGGGAAGACGTACAGGCGTAGGTATCACAGCTGAAGGGGATATGCTTGCCGCTATGGGGTTACGCTACGGAACAGAAGAAGCAACAGAGTTTTCTGAACAAGTACATAAAACAATCGCTCTGGAAGCCTATCGTTCATCTGTTAACATGGCAAAAGAACGTGGAGCATTCGCTATCTATGACAGTGAACGAGAAAAAAACAATCCGTTCATCAACCGCTTAAAAGAAGCTGATCCAGAATTATATGAGGAGATGAAAAAATACGGACGACGTAATATCGCCTGCCTGACCATAGCTCCCACCGGAACTACCAGCCTAATGACCCAAACTACTTCCGGCATAGAGCCGGTGTTTATGCCGGTGTATAAACGTAGAAGAAAAGTCAATCCGAATGATCCTCAGACACACGTAGATTTTGTAGATGAAACAGGAGATGCATTTGAGGAATATATTGTATTCCACCATAAATTTGTGGAATGGATGACAGTAAACGGTTACGATCCCACCAAGCGTTATACACAAGAAGAAATTGACAAATTGGTAGAAAAGTCACCTTATTATAAAGCCACATCAAATGATGTAGACTGGCTGATGAAAGTAAAAATGCAAGGACGCATCCAAAAATGGGTTGACCATTCAATCAGCGTAACTATCAATTTGCCCAATGACGTAGATGAAGCATTGGTAAACCGCTTGTATGTAGAGGCATGGCGTTCAGGATGTAAAGGATGTACCGTTTATCGTGATGGCTCCCGCTCCGGAGTTTTACTTTCTACCAAAAAGGACAAGAAAGACAAAAAAGAAGAACTTCCCCCTTGCAAACCACCTACGGTAGTAGAAGTGCGCCCCAAAGTACTGGAAGCGGAAGTAGTACGTTTCCAAAACAACAAAGAAAAATGGGTTGCATTTGTAGGCTTGTTGGATGGACATCCATACGAAATCTTTACCGGTCTGCAAGATGATGAAGAAGGTATTTCATTGCCCAAATCGGTCACTACCGGACGCATCATCAAAAACATTGATGAAGAAGGCAACAAACGATATGATTTCCAGTTTGAAAACAAACGTGGATACAAAACAACCATTGAAGGTTTGTCTGAAAAGTTCAACAAAGAATATTGGAACTATGCTAAATTGATTTCGGGTGTACTTCGTTGGAGAATGCCTATTGATCGTGTTATCAAACTGGTAGATTCTCTGCAACTTGACAGTGAAAACATTAACACATGGAAAAATGGTGTAGAACGAGCACTGAAAAAATATGTAACAGATGGTACTAGTGCCGAAGGACAAAAATGTCCCAATTGCGGAAATGAAACTCTCGTATATCAAGAAGGATGCTTGATCTGCAAGACTTGTGGCACATCGAGATGTGGATAATGGTTTATTATATAATGTAACAACACAAAGGAAAAGCTCCTTCATGACTTTCGTGAAGGAGCTTTTTTATATAAACAAAATAAATCCCTTTTCTATCTTACCCCTACAATACGATGAAACCGTTCCACAATACGCCTTCCTAAATCCATACGCGTACTATCTACTTTATGAATGGCAGCAGGAGTCACATCATCTTTATATTTGGCTTTACCTACACGTATTTTCATCTTATCCAGATTACCGGAAATATTCACTCCAGCCTTAAAAGGCAAAGGCGATTTCAAAATGGATATATGATATTTAAAATTCATATCCAGTCCTTGCTCTCCCCCTATGGCAGCTTTATAACGATCTATAGACACTTGAAATGGATAAACAAGAACACTACCGTCATTAACAACTACATTAACCGAAATACTATCAAATACATTCTTCTTTTTATTTTTAAACATCAACATCTTTGAAATTTCGGCAAAGGTCTCACCATCCATCAACACCAAACTGTCCCCTTTTATATACATGGCCGAACGCAAAGTAGGTATACGAATATTCATATTTGAATCCAGACGTGCCTCTGCAGCCACATCAAACTGAACCCTTCCTTCAAAAGATCTCAACATAGGTACAATGGTATCCATTGAAGGTATAAAATCTACCAGCTTAGCTATATTTATATCCCTAATTTTAAAGTCAAAGCCTGTATATCCTCCTCTGACTGAATCCGCACGACATACCATAACCGCCTTCATATCAGCATCCAATGCACGCATTTCCAAATTTCTTAAATATAATGTACGATTTTTCAAATCTACCTTTCCACACACATCTTCAAATTCCACCTTTCCAAACACTACTTTTTTCAAATCTGTCTGTAATTCAAAATCCAAATTACCCGGTAACACAAACAGCTTCATTTCTGTTGGAGACACTGTGTCTGTCACCGCCACAGATACTGAATCTTCAGATAAAGAGAATGAATTTATCAATTGATTACAATCAATCATCTCAGAAGAGATTGCTAAACGCGCTTTTAAAGTTTCATTTTTAGTCATCGCACGATATAATCCCATTACCTCACCGGTAGCAACCATATCTGAATGCCCTATTTTCAAAGAGGCATTTCTTAATGTTATTTTCGGACCATCTACTGTTACAGCTGTCTTACGTACTCGTAAAGGTAAACCAAATTCAGGAGTATGTACCAACAACCTATCAAAACCAACAATTCCCCGAGGTATCCATAACGAATCATTTTTCTTTTCCAATTTCGCCTTAATACCTGCCACGCCTAACGCCAACTTCGTTTCATTGGCATTAAAGAAAAGAGAATCCGTACGCATGGAAAAGCTAATCATCGGCATCGCCGAATTTTGTTCCTTCGGAGCAAGTTCGCCAGTTCCAGTAGTCTTGCCACTATATATTTTAAGCGAATCTCCTATATTCGCACGCAATTTATTCATTTCCAATTCACATTGCAAAGTGACAATCTTTGTGGTATCTTGAGGATTGGTTGAAACAACCTTCGCTTTCATCCGATCTATCTCTGAAGCAAATTTCCTACTATTCAATATTATTTCTCTGATATCCAATTCAGCCTGCAAAGTTTCACTATCACTGAATTTTAAATCGGCATTACCTAAAAAATTAAAATCTTTAGCAGTGTCTTTTAACTCAAAATCCTTTAAAGCCAATCTTCCCCCTAACCTGATACGTCCAATATCCTGCTTTTTCAAAGAAGAAAGACGACATTTTAAATTTAAACCCGCATCTAATTTACCACGGATGGTTACATTTTCCTGCAAAGGGAAAGTTTTAGCTAAAGCATCCAAGTCAACTGTAGATTCAGTATGAAGCGTTATAAGTGGATCTACCAATAAATCCTCCACTTTGGCATCTGCTAGAATCTTGGTATGTGCTCCCTCAAAATGAAGAATTTTCAAGTTCAAAAATGAAGGATTGCGACGCATCAAATCAATATACGATTCAAAATCAGCCGTAAAATTATCAATACCATAAGGAAGTCCTTCATATCGGGCGGATGCATCATTAATCTTTATATTCAATGATACCGCCGGAAGCTGTTTGTTTCCATAATTACCTTCCAATGTTCCATCAACCTTAACCTCACCTTTTGCCGAAATTTGTCCACGTTTCACATAAGCCTCGGGAATCATATTCATGACTGTTTCCATGGAAGGTGCATGTAGTCCATATTTCAAGTTCACACCCACCATCTTGGTAACTGTATCACGTTTTAATTCACCGTTTACATCCAGCCGGATACCATTTATAGTCAATCCTGTATTTTTCAATGTCCACAATGCCGTAGACCTGTCTATCTCAATATCAGTCTGCAAGGAAGCCGCTACCTTATTAATCAATAATTCACCTTGCTGCCAAAAAAGAATATTTTTATTTTCAAATTCTACTCCCAATGAAGAAATTCCTTTTGTCAACGCCAGCTTTAGGCGCAAATCAACATCATCTATACGTGAATAAACCTCTGTATTACGATCATCAAAAATCAAATTGGCATGTTCTAACTCAACCTGACGGATATCTATCTCGCTATCAAATTTATTTTGTGAAATTGTATCTTTTTCCACAGCCAATGTATCCGAGGAAGTTTTCACTATCTCCCAATTCGCCTTACCTGTTTTATTTCGATAAGCATAAACAGCAACATTTTTTAAAGACAAATTATAGACACTGATCTTATTTTTCAAAAAATAATCCAAAGGATTCACTGCCAACACACATTCTTTAAACGCCAATAAAGAATCGGTCTTTTGTGGAAGACTATCATTCAATACTTTAGAAACCAAAAAACCTTCGTCAACTTTTAACCCAAATTGAGGAAAGGTAGAAAAGAAAGTCAATTCTACACTTTCTACCTTCAAATCAGCATCCAATGAACGATTAGCAACATTCAACACTATCGGAGTTAATTTATCTGGTGTAAATACATAGTTAATCACAAAAGCCACTACCACAACCCCAGTAAGCAGCAAGGCTCCCACTGTAATGGCACTTACCCTTATTAATTTACGAATTCTTCTTTCCATATTATGCAAAATTAATGAAAACACCCATGCCATCAACTTTATTTCGTGTTAATACTATAAAATAGACCAATAAAACAGATAAAAAAGAAAACAAGAACAATGATTTTTAATTTTGAGATATGAAGCGAAAGTTCTACTTTTGTTTCTCAAACTGAAAAAATATGAAAGCAACATCTATGTATATTTATCTGGAAGGTGCCAGGTTTTTCGCTCACCACGGAGTCGATCCACAAGAAACAATAGTAGGAGCTAATTTTATAATTGATTTAAGACTAAGAACCGATTTTACCCATGCAGCACAAACTGACGAACTGAAAGGCACCGTAAGTTATGCTGATATATATGCAGTCGTCAAAAAAGAGATGAAAACTCCATCCAAACTTTTAGAGCATGTCTGTGAACGCATAGGGCAAAGACTGTTTAATGATTTTCCAACTATTCAGGAAATAATCATCCGGTTGTCAAAAGAAAATCCGCCTATGGGCAGTGATTGCAGAAATGTTGGAGTAGAAGTACATTATACACGATGAATTATCTGACAAACATCCAGTCATTTAATTAAGTTCACCCTATTACATGCCCTCCTCTTAAAAACGTAAATATGCTATCGTGCAAATAACAACACAAACCAATAATAATGAATATACAGACCATGTTCATGACCCTACTTATTAAAATAAAGAAAGTTGTTTTCTTCCTTCAGAATGATAAAATTTCATGGTAGCACTGATTCCTAATGTTTCTATTCTGCGATAAAAAACCTCATTCAAATAGGGAGCATTAGGAGAAATGCATTCAGAACGGTCTTCAAAATAAGTTTGATATCGCTTGGCCATCTTTGGAAAAATCCGCTCTACCTTATCATAAAAATAATCACGGGAGCCCCGTCTTAAAGTTACCCCGAACAAAGGAAGCACATAGGACGCTCCTGCTTCGGCAGCCTTCTCTACTATTTCCTCAATATCTTCTATAGAATCGTTTATAAAAGGCAAAACAGGCATCAATGCCACTCCTGTATATATACCCCGATCGGACAATATCTTCATCGCCTTAAAACGCTCGGAAGATGCCGGTGCATTAGGCTCCAGTTTGCGCGCCATCTCGTCATCCGCTGTAGTGATAGTAAAACTAACGGCAGCATAAGTGCGCCCTATATCCTGCAATACATCGGCATCACGAGTCACAAGACTACTCTTTGTTATCACATGAACAGGAAAACGATGTTTGGCAATAATTTCCAACGCACCTCCAGTCAGCTTCATCTGTTTTTCCAACGGCATATAAGGATCATTCATTGAACCTGTGCCAATGGTTGCTTTTCCACGTTTCGTTCCCAGTTCATGATCCAGTAATTCCAAAGCATTCTTCTTTACAGAGATATGAGAAATATCACCAACACCATAGCAAGAACTACGTGTATCACAATAAATGCAACCATGTTGGCACCCTCTATACAAGTTCATGTTATAAGCAATTCCCCAATAATTATCTTTACTTTTCAAACGTGACAGAATAGACTTTGTTTCAATAGATTTTACCTCATGAACATTCATTTTACAGCTCCTTTTCTTTTTTGATCAAATTTCATCAAACAAAGATACAGGAATAATGCTATAAAAAGAAATATAAAGAGAAGCAATTTAAAAAAGTTTCAACTGGGAAAAATGTTTTTTGCCCAACAAATAATATTTCATAACAATGCTAAAATGAGTCCGTTCCGGAATTATCTCATCTGTAGACTTCATCATATTTTCTATACGAGAAGCGGCAAAAGAATATCTTATATCCTCAAATTCTCTCCGCGCCTGCATTACAGCACGCGCATTCGCTCTATCCTTTTTCAGATAAAAAACAAGGGCAGCCACTCTATCCAGTATACCACGTATAAAAAGTACATGTTCCAATTCCTTATCCGGCAAATTCTTATAAAGCATCAACAGATTATTTCTGAAATTCAAAAAAGTCTTTCTCGGATTCTCTTTTTTCAACGTAGCCCCTCCTACATGATATACCACACTTTGCGGAATACAGACAAGCTTTTTTCCCCTACTGCGCAAACGCCAGCACAGGTCAATTTCTTCCATGTGGGCAAAAAAATGACCATCCAAACCTCCAACTTCACGATAATCAGCCAACCGGATAAAAAGAGCAGCTCCCGTAACCCACATCACCTCCGTTACCGTATCATATTGTCCGCAATCCTTCTCAACAACATCAAAAATACGTCCTCTGCAAAAAGGATATCCATACCGGTCGATAAATCCCCCCGACGCTCCGGCATATTCAAAATATTCCTTATTATGCCAACTTAATAATTTAGGTTGGCAGGCAACTGTTCCGGAATGGGTGTCCATATAATCCAGCAAAGGTTCCAACCAATGCGGAGTAACCTCCACATCACTATTCAGTAAAACTACATATTCTGCATCAACTTGCTCCAAAGCCCGGTTATATCCTTCGGCAAAACCATAATTCTGATCCAGCTCAATCAAACGGACTACAGGAAATTCAGAACGAAGCATTTCAAGCGACCCATCAGAGGACGCATTATCAGCCACACATATTTCAATCCCCTCTCCTACTGAATTATCCATAACAGAAGGTATAAACTTACGGAGCATATCCACCCCATTCCAATTCAATATAACAACAGACACCCTTTTCATTTCTTTTCAGACTAATACCAAATGTATGGAATAATTCAGACTAAAACACCCTTCAACGCTGTACCCTCTTCATTAAAGCCTCCCATTCTTACACGAATCAACTGATTATCCAATTGATCATCGTGATCCATCTCCACCCGGATGTAATTATCAGTAAATCCATACATAGGAGTTCCAGCCTTAGATTTTTCCATTAATACCCAAGCTTCCCTTCCTATATGAGAGGTATAGAACGCCTTTGTCTTCGCATCAGATAAAGCCAACAATCTCTGGCTACGGCGATGCTTCTCCTCAGGACTCACCACATACTCTATTTTCAAGGCCTGCGTACCGGGACGTTCCGAATAACTGAAAACATGTAACTGCGTCACATCAAGCCCTTCAATAAAACGATAAGCATCTTCAAAATATTCCTCTGTTTCACCACGTGTTCCCACAATTACATCCACGCCAATAAACGCATCCGGCATGATTTCCTTAATTTTGCGTATCTTGGAAGCAAACAATGCAGTATCATATCGACGTCTCATCAATTTCAACACATCATCGCTTCCCGACTGCAAAGGAATATGAAAATGCGGCATGAATGCACGTGAACGTGACACATATTCTATTATTTCATCCGTCAGCAAGTTGGGTTCAATAGACGAGATACGATAACGTTCAATCCCTGCCACCTGATCTAAAGCCTTTACCAGATCAAAGAAACTTTCACCGGTTGTCTTCCCGAAGTCTCCAATATTCACCCCGGTAATTACAATTTCCTTCCCTCCTTCAGCTGCAGCCTGCCGCGCCTGTTCCACAATCTCTTCAATACGTCCGTTCCGGCTACGCCCACGAGCAAACGGAATTGTACAATAAGAACAGAAATAATCGCAACCATCCTGCACTTTCAGAAAATAACGAGTGCGGTCACCCCTAGAACACGAAGGTGAAAAACTACGTATGTCTTTTGCAGCTGTCGTAATCGCCTCACCTTGAGGATGCTTTTCCAAATTTCCGAGATAATTCATCAACTCTCCCTTTTGTTCAGCTCCTAAAACAACATCCACCCCTTCTATATTAGCCACCTGGTCAGGTTTTAACTGGGCATAACATCCCGTCACTACTACATAGGCACCCGGATGCTGTTTTACCAAACGATGGATGGCCTGACGGCATTTCTTATCCGCAACCTCGGTTACAGAGCAAGTATTAATAACACAAATATCAGCTTTCTCACCCTTACGTGCTGTACGTATACCTGCTTCTTTCAGTGTTTTACCGATGGTTGAAGTTTCTGAAAAGTTTAATTTGCAGCCTAATGTATAATAAACAGCCGTTTTATCCTGGAAAATTGTCGTATCAATCATACCTTTTTATCTAATTAGCGAGCAAAGGTACATATTATTCTGCTTAAATTCTTTAGAATACCAATAATTATGCTTATTTTTGCACATTACATCAAAAATTGTGCAATGATAAAAGAAAACTTTATCAAGCTATATGAGAATAGCTTCAAAGAAAACTGGGATCTTCCCTGTTACACAGATTATGGTGAAGATACCACGTTTACATACGGACAAGTAGCGGAAGAAATAGCTAAGATACACTTGTTATTCCAATATTGCAGCCTGCGCCGTGGTGATAAAATATCTATTATAGGTAAGAATACTTCCCGTTGGTGTATCGCTTATTTGGCAACTGTTACATACGGAGCTATTGTAGTTCCTATTCTACAAGACTTCAAGCCGAATGATGTCCATCATATTGTAAATCATTCCGAATCCACATTCCTGTTTACCAGCGATAATATTTGGGAAAATTTGGAAGAAGAAGCATTAAGTGGATTACGCGCTGTATTTTCTCTAACAGATTTCAGATGCCTGCATCAACGTGACGGTGAAACTGTCCAAAAATTCATGAAAAATATGGATGCAGCAATGAAAAAGAATTTCCCCAAAGGCTTCTATAAGGAAAATATCAATTATACAGAACTCTCCAATGAGAAGGTCATGTTACTGAATTATACCTCAGGAACTACCGGATTCAGTAAGGGAGTAATGATTACGGGCAATAATCTGGCAGGAAACGTTACCTTCGGTATCCGTACAGAACTTTTAAAGAAAGGAGAAAAGGTACTTTCCTTCCTTCCCTTGGCCCATGCATACGGATGTGCTTTTGATTTTCTAACCGCTACTGCTGTCGGCACACATGTCACCTTATTAGGCAAGACACCTTCTCCCAAAATATTGATGAAAGCTTTTGAGGAAGTAAAACCCAACCTTATTATTACAGTACCATTAGTTATAGAAAAAATTTATAAGAATGTAATTCAGCCGCTCATCAACAAACGCAGCATGAAATGGGCGCTTAACATACCTTTACTAGACAACCAGATTTATGCACAGATTCGCAAAAAACTGATTGACGCATTAGGCGGACGTTTTAAAGAAGTCATTATCGGTGGAGCTGCCATGAATCCGGAAGTCACCGATTTTTTCCACAAAATAAAATTTCCGTTCACCATCGGTTACGGCATGACCGAATGCGCCCCACTGATCAGTTATGCTCCATGGAATGAATTTATACCTGGTTCTGCCGGAAAGATACTGGATATCATGAAAGTCCGTATCGACTCGGATGATCCTTATAACATAACCGGAGAAATACAGGTATGTGGTGAAAACGTAATGAAAGGTTATTATAAGAATGAAGAAGCTACCCGTGAGGTATTTACTGAAGATGGTTGGTTGAAAACAGGCGATTTAGGTACAATAGATGCTAACGGATTCATTTATATAAGAGGCCGTAGTAAAACCATGATCTTGAGTTCTAATGGACAGAATATTTTTCCTGAAGAGATAGAATCCAAGCTAAATAATATGCCATTCGTTCTAGAAAGTTTAATCATAGAGCGCAACAAGAAACTGGTAGCTTTAGTATATCCTGATTATGAAAGTCTGGACAGTCTGGGACTCAATACCCCCGAAAACCTAAAAACAGTAATGGATGAAAACTTGAAGAATCTGAATAAACTGGTAGGAAACTATGAACAAGTGAGTAAAATACAACTTTATCCCACAGAGTTCGAAAAAACTCCCAAAAAAAGCATCAAGCGATTCTTATATAACAGTATTACCGAAGAATAAATATGTTGTAAAACATGCTACTAATCAGCAAAATAGGTTGTATAACATAAAAAATTAGAAAAAAAGTTGTTCTTTTTGGTACAACGTATTAAAAAAGTGTATACCTTTGCATCGTTTTAAGAAAGCAACATTAGTATTACAGATTTAAAAAGCAAAGAAAATGAAAAAATTAGTATTTTTGTTCGTAGCCTTCGCAGCTGTTTCTTTCGCATCTTGCGGAAACAAAGCTGCTAACAACAACGCAGAAGCAACTGATTCAGTTGCAGTAGTAGAAGAAGCTGCTGTTGTAGAAGAAGTTGTAGCAGATTCAGCTGCTTGTGACTCTACAGCTGCTTGCTGTGACTCTACTAAGGCTGAATAATTCAGTACGAACTCTAGAGAGAATTGAAAGTCTGCCGTGCGAAAGCACAACAGACTTTTTTTATGTTTTTACCTCTCCCTTTCTGCCAGCATTCCATTGCTTTACAATACAAATTATCTACTTTTGTTTCTCGAACCACAAACAAAAGCAGGATATGAAAAAGACAAATCTAAAAGAGAAACTTCAAAACTGGAAGTTGGGAAATTATTTCCGCGAATTATCAATTGTCACTGCCGGAGTATTTATCACTCTTGCCGGAACTGATTTTATAAACAGTGCCTCACAAGAGAAGCAGATAAATAAAAGTATGCAAATGATAAAAATGGAATTAGAAGAGAATTTAAAAAGTATCAATCAGGCCGAAGCCGCATATTTAAATGAAATTAATTTCTTCCGATTGTTAATACAAAAACAGGATTCACTTCAAACCATTAAAGCTTCTATTTTAGAAAACAATGCCAATGCTCCTTTTGCGTATGAAAATTGTGAGTATTCGGAAGATGCGCTAGAAGTACTGAAAAGCTCAGCGCTGATGCAGCAGATACCTGACAAAGAGTTCATTTTAAAACTTTTACAAGCCTATAAAGGATGCAGAAAAATAAATGAAGACAACAAAGACTATTATAAATACAAACAGGACCATATAACTCGCTATTTATCTCACCAAACCACCAATAATATTCATAAAAATTATAACAGTATTTATGAAGTATGGGCAGCCAGACTACAAGAATATGATATCAAACAACTGATCCTCACTATGCCAAATACTTTTAATGAAAATCCTTTTACCACTCCTCAAAAAGTTATAAAAGAAACGATTGAATTAATAAATCAAACATATTAAAAGAAAAAGCCCGGCTCTCACGAACCGGGCTTTTTCAGCATCATTATACTTTAAAGTATTTACAGATTTTATTCAGCAACTACTTCGAACGGGATCTCTACAGAAACTTCCTTGTGAAGTTTAACGATAGCTTTGTAAGAACCAACTTCTTTCACTGCATCTTTCACAACGATAATCTTTCTGTCAACCTTGTGACCCAATTTTTCCAATTCCTCAGCAATTTGAATGTTGCTAACAGAACCGAAAATAGTACCTGTGGCACTCACTTTAGTAGCAATAGTCAAGGTTACATCCTTCAACTGTTCTGCCATAGCTTCAGCATCTTTCTTAATCTTTTCCAATTTGTGAGCGCGTTGTTTCAGCTCTTCTGCCAACATTTTCTTAGCTGAAGGTGAAGCAATCACTGCCTTACCAGTCGGAATAAGATAGTTACGACCGTAACCAGACTTCACAGTTACAATATCATTTTTGTAGCCTAAGTTCACTACGTCTTCTTTCAAAATTATTTCCATACTTATTCCTCCTTATTATTTCATCATGTCAGTTACAAATGGAAGTAACGCCAAGTGACGTGCTCTTTTAACAGCCTGCGCAATACGACGTTGGAACTTCAGAGAAGTACCTGTAATACGGCGAGGAAGGATTTTACCCTGTTCGTTCAAGAATTTCTTCAAGAATTCAGGATCTTTGTAATCAATGTACTTAATACCACTTTTTTTGAAACGGCAGTATTTTTTCTTCTTTACGTCTACTGAGGGCGGAGTTAAATATCTGATTTCTGATTGTTGCTGTGCCATGATTAATCCTCCTTTTTAGTTGATTTAACATTTCTTCTCTTAGCAGCATATTCAGCAGCGTATTTATCCATTTTAAAAGTCAAGAAACGGATAACACGTTCGTCACGACGGAAGTTAATTTCCAACTTTTCAATAACCTGCGGTTCTGCTTTGAACTCTATCAACTGATAGAAACCAGTTGATTTCTTTTGGATGGGGTAAGCCAGCTTTTTCAAGCCCCAGTTTTCCTCATTGATAATCTCTGCACCTTCTGCAGTCAGAATACCTTTGAATTTCTCTACCGCTTCCTTCATCTGAACATCAGATAAAACGGGAGTTAAAATGAAAACGGTTTCGTATTGATTCATACTACGTTTATTAAATTATTAAATTAAATTTCAAATGCGAGTGCAAAAGTAGATATTTTATCTTAATCTACAAAGAGTTATCGCAATTTTCTTCAAAAAATATAGTTTCATTTTACAATTAATCTTCCTTTTTATATTTTTTATCTGTGAA
>ENA-ORNY01000282-ORNY01000282.1-human-gut-metagenome-genome-assembly--contig:-NODE-282-length-37934-cov-8.487077_pt1 | contig 37934 bp, 31 predicted proteins | sample MGYA00242122_ERZ509036 | MGnify/ENA primary metagenome ERZ509036 (study PRJEB26280, sample SAMEA2338696) | human gut metagenome | biome: human gut; feature: human-associated habitat; material: faeces... | reverse complement strand
AGCAAAATTTCCTAAAATTATAACCTTTGATAGTTTATATAATCTATCAAAGACAAATATATTCATGACAATTATCAATAATAGAAAGGAGACAGGAGTAAATTGCAATAAGTAAAATCGAATTAGATAGTAATTTTGTAACAAGAAGTAAATAGCATATATTATGCAGAATGAGGTGACCCCAAAAAGTTATCCATTACGGGTAGCTGCTTTCTTCATACAAAAAATTATAAGGAGGACGAGTCTATGAAGGAGTTCTGGAACGTAATTCAGTTCATGTTTGCAGCTATTGGCAGATGGCTTGGGTACTTTTCGGGAGGATGTTATGGTTTGTTATACGCATTAATTGCATTTGTGACCATTGATTACCTTACGGGGGTCATGTGTGCAATCAACGACAAGACGCTTTCAAGCGAAGTGGTATTCCGGGGAATATGCAGAAAAGTACTGATATTCCTTATGGTTAGAATCGCAAATATTCTGGATGTTCATGTGATTGGAACTGGCAGTGTGTTAAGAACGGCAGTCATTTTCTTTTACATCTCAAATGAAGGTATTTCTCTTTTAGAGAACGCATCCCATCTGGGACTTCCAGTACCTAAGAAGGTAAAGGATGTATTGGAACAGTTACATGACAGAGCAGAGGACGAAGAAAAGGAGGAGAACTAGTATGAGTCAGAAGTTTGGTATTGATGTAAGTCACTGGCAGGGAGATTTCAATTTTGCCAGGGCAAAGAACAACGAAGGAGTAGAATTTGCTATCAATTAAGGCAGGCGGCGGTGATGCCGGATTGTATAAGGACAGCAAGTTTGAAGAAAACTATAACAAATGTGAGAGATGTGGACTTCCGAAAGGTGCATATTTCTATGGAAATGCAAAGAGTGAAGCAGATGCGAGAAAAGAGGCAGAGTATTTTATTTCAATCCTTAGCGGAAAGAAATATGAGTACCCTGTCTTTTATGATGTTGAGGGTAAAATGATTACCGATAATGACAGAGCAACTCTTACAGAGATTGTTAAGGCGTTCTGTGAGAAACTTGAATCTGCCGGATATTGGGTAGGTATTTATTCGTCTGAATCATTTTTTAACAGTGAAATGAATGATGGAGAACTTACTAGATACAGCCATTGGGTGGCACGTTGGGGCAAAAGCAAACCCTCACCAAACAGTGGTGCTGAAACACAGATGTGGCAGTTTGGCGGAGAAACAAATCTTATCCGTAGTAATAAAATTAACGGACAGACTTGTGATCAGGACTACTGTTATGTAGATTATCCATCAAAGATTAAGGCCGCCGGACTGAATGGGTATTCTAAGGGACAGACAGCAGAAACTGTTCCTGCAAAGAAATCCGATAATGTGATTGCAGATGAAGTAATTGCAGGAAGATGGGGAAATGGGGCAGAGAGAAAGGAAAAACTCGAATCAGCCGGATACAATTATTCTGATATTCAGAATATTGTAAATGAGAAACTTGGTTCTCCATCTAAGAAGTCTGTAGACGAGATTGCCAGGGAGGTCATTCGTGGAGAATGGGGAAATGGATCTGATAGAAAAAACAGACTTACATCTGCCGGATATGATTATTCGGCTGTCTAGAAGAGAGTAAATGAACTTTTAGGATAAACAACATATGATGCAATGCTGATTGTAGGCTCTGAGGGAGAAATCCTTCTGAGTCTTATTTTTTTTGAGAAAATTTCAAAAGTGAGGGTAAAAACAGACGGAGACTCAAAACATCGAGTCCTTCGAAGGGGAGAATCCATCAGGGCAGATGGAAAATACCAATTCAAATACCATGTGAATGGAAAACCACAATTCGTTTACAGTTGGAGACTTGAACCGACTGATCCACTCCCGGTTGGGAAGAAACCATGTCTTTCCTTAAGAGAGTTGGAAAAGCAGATAGGTTATGATCTGGATAACAGATTGGACCCAATGGGGAAGAACATCACAGTAAATGAATTGGTTGAGAAATACCTTAAAACAAAAGTCAATGTAAGACCAAGCACCAAACAAGGATACAAGACAGTGCAGAACATCTTGAGGAAGGAATATTTTGGAGATATGAAGATTTCCAAGATTCGAGTATCAGATGCAAGGTTGTTCTTAATCAAGCTGCAACAGGAGGATGGCAAGAGTTACAGTTCTATCAATACCATTCGAGGGGTGCTTAGACCTGCTTTCCAGATGGCAGTGGATGACGATGTTCTAATCAAGAATCCATTCGGATTTGAACTTGCAACAGTTTTGGTTAATGACTCGGTCACAAGAGAGGCAATTACCAAAGATCAGATGAAAAAGTTTTTAAGGTTTGTACATGACGATATTGTATACTGCAAATATTATGAGGTCGTCTACATTCTTTTCCATACGGGGATGAGAATTTCAGAGTTCTGCGGATTGACCTTAAAGGATATAGACCTTAAGAATAATACAGTCAACATAGATCATCAATTGCTTAGAACTTCAGCAATGGAATATATCATTCAAGACACCAAGACAACAGCAGGAACTAGGGTGCTACCGATAACGCAGGAAGTGGCAGATATGTTTCGTTCCATCATTGAGGACAGACCAAAGTACAAGGTGGAGAAGGTGGTGCAAGGCTACAGTGGATTTTTATTCCTAGACAAGAATGGAATGCCCCTTGTGGCCATGCATTGGGAACACCAATTTAGAAGTATGCTTGGCAGGTACAATGAGATTTACAGGGTACAGATGCCAAAGATTACCCCTCATGTGTGCCGTCATACTTACTGCTCAAATATGGCAAAATCGGGAATAAACCCAAAGACACTACAATATTTGATGGGACATTCGGACATAGCAGTAACTTTGAATGTCTATACCCATGTTGGACTTGAGGATGCTGAGAGGGAACTTCACAAGATGCAGAGCATGGAAGATGCCAGAAAAGAGATGGGAATTTCGGATAAAGACGATAAACCATTGAAACAGAATATGTTCAAAGTAGTATAGCGGGCTACAGAATTGGCACTCAGGCAGAAATGTCTAGGTGCTTTTTTACGTTAGAGCCACTTAACGATTGTGGGTGTCAAAAAAGCCATTTAGTGATATAATAAATTCTGTATATTCATTTGAACGGAGGTGCTTATTATGGCAGTCCCAAAAGTTGACGGACAATTTATAGCAGAGGCTATTAAATATATTGATGAGAATGGAGTTCCTTGGCACAATACGAGTACCAAGTATGAGCTTGTATGGGAAAATGGAAATACCTATCCACCAAAGTATGTATTAGCAGTGGCAAATCATTTGCAGAATGGTGCAGAGATAGATGTATCTGGATATAATGCTGTCGAAGCAAAAAACTATCTTATGGCAAAAGGATATGAGATTCAGATTAAGCAGACAAAATACGAGATCACTATAACAGCAGATTCTGTTACTTCTACTGATGATTCATTCACTATGGATAATATTAGTGCTGGAGATGTGTTCAAGCCTTTGGATGCATCCTTTGTTGCTGCCGATGGAACTGTTATCAAAAGGAATTACGGAAAAGGCGAGAGACGTAATACAAATCAAACTTTACCACGATTGGCATTTCAAATATATGAAGAACAGATTGTTGCACTTCCTGTTGAAGAAAAAGAACAGTTCCCTATTTGCCGGTATCGACCAGATACAGAACTTATAAAGGGTATTTATTATAGTGTTGATAACTTTAAAGCTTCCAGAAATACAATCGAATATTTGACATACAACTACGGAGAAGGTAGACAGTTTGTTATCTATTCATGGAACATCTTCACCACTCTTAGATTTGTTCAGGAGTGCTTAAAACGATTTGGTAATCCGGGAGATGCCTTCAAATTGATATATCGTGAGAAGGATGAAAAGGAAAATGCGGAGGAAGAGGCAGCAGTTGTAGAAGAGGTTAAACAGGCGGAGTTTAATGGTTATTTAAATCCATATTCTACTATGCTTGTGGAATCAAAGAACATTATATTCCGTGGTGCTCCAGGAACAGGAAAGACATATCTTGCAAAAGAAATTGCTACTGACATTATCAGCAATGGATATTTTGATGATTATACGATGCTTACGGACGAGCAGAAACAACAGGTGGAGTTTGTCCAGTTCCACCCAAGCTATGACTATTCTGATTTCGTAGAAGGACTTCGTCCAAAGACAAATGAAGATGGCTCTATGGGATTTGAATTGCAGGATGGCGTGTTTAAAAAATTCGTGGACAAGGCTAGAAGAAACTATGAGAATTCTAAAAAATCCACAGAGGTCATTGCAAATGAGTTGTCCGTGCAAGATGCAATGAAGGAGTTCTTTGATGATGTGGATGCCGGAAATAACACTTTCAAGACAAAAACAGGTACAGAATTTACAATCACAGATGTCGATGATGAGCATATTTATCTTTCAATACCACAGAATGCATCCATCAATAGTATTCGATTGAATATTTCTGAAATTAGACAGATGTTAGAGTCTGGTAGAGAATTTGACAAATTGAAAGATATCACGGAATTTTTCAATATCAATTTCACACAGCAGAGATATTCTTATAATCTTGTTATTTTTAACGAAATTCAGAAAAAGAAAAAGGCTGCCAAGATTGTAAGACAGGAAGAGTTGAAAAAGTATGTGTTCATCATTGATGAGATAAATCGTGGTGAGATATCTAAGATTTTCGGAGAATTGTTCTTTGCTGTTGATCCAGGATACAGAGGTGTGGCAGGAGAGGTTTCTACCCAGTATGCAAACCTTCATGCAGACAGTAACGAAAAATTTTATATTCCAGACAATGTTTATATTATCGGTACAATGAACGATATAGATAGATCGGTAGACAGCTTTGATTTCGCTATGAGAAGAAGATTCCGTTTTGTGGAGCTTCGTGCAGATGAGCGCCTTGAGATGCTTGCAAACCTAAATGACGAAGAAAAAGAAGCGGAGGCAATCGCAAGAATGTCTGCTTTGAATGCAGAGATTGCTGCAACAGAAGGTTTAAATGAAAACTATCAGATAGGTGCATCTTATTTCTTGAAACTGAAGAATATTGACTTTGACCAGTTATGGTCTGATTATCTGCATCCTTTATTACAGGAATACATAAATGGTATGTATGATGAAGAAGGTATCATGGAACGATTTAGAAAAGCCTACAGTCATGGGCAGGCAGATGGAGTTGATGTAGATGAGTCGAATTAAAATAAAAGACAATTCGAGAATACCGAAGGAATCTCTGTCTGGTATATCACATCTGACTAGCAAGATAGCTGATAAAACATTAGAGCAGTTGGAGAATGAAGGGATATTTGTATTCCCGGAAATCCTTAGAGATGCAGATGATATCACAAAAGACCAGATGATTTTACAGAGTGTGAACAACTACTATCTGTCGAGTAATGTCATGGGCTTCATGGGACTTGGCGATGAGAAGCTCATTGTTGAATCAAGGTTTAGTGGCAACGGACAAGATTTCCTATTTCAATATTTGTTAGAGAGGGTTTTTGATGTTCTGAATATCGTAGACTTGGAAACTGATGCGAATAATGACGATCATATTTTTAATCTGCTCGTTTTTATCTTTCCACATTACTTAAAGGGTGCAATGCGTAAAGGTGTCTTTAAGACTTATGTAAGAAAGACCTACAATGACAGCAATGTTAAGGGAACAATTGATATAGCGAGACATATTGTTAAGAATACACCTTTTGTCGGCAATGTTGCATATTCGCAGAGGGAGTATTCCTTTGATAATGATTTGATGGAGTTAATCCGTCATACCGTGGAGTTCATCAAATATAAGCCATACGGCCATAAACTACTTGCACAGGTTAAGGATGAGGTCAAGGATGTTGTTGGAGCTACTCCAAATTATGAGATGTGCAATCGACAGAAGGTCATTGATGCAAATAAAACGAATACCATCAGACACGCATATTACCGAGAATATCGTGAACTGCAGAATCTGTGTCTGCTCATTTTACAACATCAGAAACATCAGATTGGAATGGGTAGTAAGAAAGTATATGGACTGCTGTTTGATGGGGCATGGCTCTGGGAAGAATATATGAATTCAATTGTGGATGAGATTTTCTATCATCCAATGAATAAGGCCACCAAGGGTTCTCAGCGTTTGTTTGACCATAATCGTGGACTGATTTATCCAGACTTCATAAGCAGAGATTCTAAAGCACGAGTGATTGCCGATGCCAAGTACAAACCGATTGACAATATTGGCAATAAGGACTATCTGCAGGTGCTGGCATATATGTTCCGATTTGATGCCAAGAAGGGATTCTATTTTTATCCTGAAATGGGAGAGGAAGAAGATACTGTTATGTGGCTCAACCGCGGTTCGACTTATGAGAAGAATGTAGAGGCACGAAAGGATATTTGTCTCGTCAAGCACGGCTTTCGGATTCCAACAGATTGTGCTGAATACGGTGTTTTCACAGAGCAGATGAAAGCTAGAGAGGGGCAGTTCCTTGCAGGAATTCAAACGAGCGCCGTTTAGATTTGAACCCCTTAAAGTGTAAAAATGCACACCCTTTTAACGATACCCCTTTTGGGGTGTGCAAATGCACCCTACCAAGAAAAAAGGGTACAAAATCCAGAGTAGTAATCCTGAAAATTCTTACTACGATTTTACTACGAATGAGGGGTGTGAATTGCACCGTTTTGCCGTATTTTGCAAAATCGGCACTTAAAATGTAACTTTTATATATGAAGAAACAAGTCGGCAAATCGCCCCAAATATAAGCATTTCACGGCTTTTTATGATAGGAGAATTTTATGATACGAGTACTTTTCGTTTGCCACGGCAATATCTGCCGTTCGCCGATGGCTGAATTTATGTTTAAAGATATGACCGCCCGCCGGGGTATTGCAAAGGAGTTTGAGATTGCCTCCGCGGCGACGAGTACGGAAGAGATATGGAACGGAGTGGGGAATCCGGTGTACCCGCCGGCGAAAGCCGAGCTGGCAAGGCACGGGATTGGATGTGATGGTAAGAGAGCGGTGCAGCTTAAGAGGGAGGATTACGACTATTATGACTGGCTGATTGGGATGGATTCGATGAATATGAGGAATATTGAGAGGATGACCGGGCATAAGGGCGGCAAAATCCGCAAGCTGCTGACGTTTGCGGGAGAGGACGGGGATGTTGCGGACCCGTGGTATACGGGGGATTTTGGCAGGACGTGGAGAGATATTGAGAGAGGACTGGATGGATTTCTCAAATATCTGGGGTTTGAATGAAGATATTTTGCAGAAATGAAACCGTGCAATCCTTGACAAATCGCGCGTTTCTGTTTAATATTTAGCTTATGAATTTTTATATTAATATGAGCCGTCATATATAGGAGGCAGATATGGCTAATACTACAACATATAATCCTAAATCGATCGAGCCGAAGTGGCAGAAGTACTGGGAAGAGAACCAGACTTTTAAGACTGATGTATGGGATTTTTCCAAACCTAAATTCTACGCGCTTGACATGTTCCCGTACCCGTCGGGAGTAGGTCTTCACGCAGGACATCCGGAAGGATATACCGCGACAGACATTGTGTCACGTATGAAGAGAATGCAGGGATATAATGTTTTACATCCGATGGGATATGACTCATTTGGACTTCCGGCAGAGCAGTATGCGGTTACGACCGGACATCACCCGAACGGATTCACAGAGAAGAATATAGAGACATTTACGGCACAGCTTAAGGAACTTGGATTTGATTATGACTGGAGCCGCAAGATTGCGACAAGCGACCCGGATTTCTATAAGTGGACACAGTGGATTTTTAAACAGCTTTATCTTGACGGATATGCCAAGTATGTTGATATGCCGGTCAACTGGTGTGAAGAGCTCGGAACGGTTCTTTCCAACGATGAGGTAATTGACGGCAAGTCAGAGAGAGGCGGATATCCGGTCGTACGTAAGAATATGAAGCAGTGGGTTATCGACCAGGTGGCTTTTGCGGACAAGCTCCTTGAAGGACTGAACGAGATAGACTGGCCGGAGTCCACGAAAGAGATGCAGAGACACTGGATTGGTAAATCAGAAGGTGTTGAAGTTGATTTCAATATCGTGGGCGGCGGAAGTTTTTCGATATTCACTACATGTATTGAGACGATTTACGGTATCACATTTATGGTACTGGCGCCGGACGGACAGCTTGTTAAGGAACTGATGCCGAGAATTAAGAATCAGGCAGAGGTTCAGGCATATATCGACGAGACAGTCAAGAAAAACGATATGGACAGAACGGAACTCAATAAGACGAAGTCGGGCTGCGTTCTTGAAGGAATATATGCAATCAATCCGGTCAACGGCAAGGAAGTGCCGGTGTTTATCGGCGATTTCGTACTTGCTTCATACGGAACAGGTGCGGTTATGGCAGTACCGTCACACGACCAGAGAGACTTCGAGTATGCCATTGCGCATAAGCTTCCGATGATTCAGGTAATCGAGGGTGCCGATGTGAGCGAGCAGGCATTTGAGAAATATGATTACCTCGGCAAGGGATGTAAGCTTATGAACTCAGAAGAGTTTACGGGACTTACTGTTGAGGAAGCCAAGACTGCCATTACGGATAAGCTTGTTAAGATGGGTGTGGCCCGCAAGAAAGCAAATTACCATTTCCGTGAGTGGATTTTTGCAAGACAGAGATACTGGGGCGAGCCGGTTCCTGTTGTACACCTTGAGAACGGAGAAATTCATGTGCTTGATGATGATGAACTTCCGCTTGTTCTTCCGGAACTTGAGGACTACAAGGGCAAGAACGGACAGGCACCTCTTGAGAATGCGACAGAGTGGAAGCAGTACGACCACAACGGAATCAAGGGTAAGAGAGAGACATCGACCATGCCGGGCAGTGCCGGATCAAGCTGGTATTATTTAAGATATATTGACCCGCATAATGATAAAGAACTTGCCGATAAGGAACTCCTTAAGCATTGGATGCCGGTTGACCTCTATATCGGAGGACCGGAGCATGCGGTAGGACACCTTATGTATTCAAGAATCTGGAACAGATACCTCTATGATAAGGGCATTGCACCTACCAGGGAGCCGTTTAAGAAACTTGTGCATCAGGGCATGATACTCGGATCCAACGGAATTAAGATGGGTAAGAGATTCCCTGAATTTGTCATCAATCCGAGTGATATCGTAAGAGATTACGGCGCTGATACATTGAGACTTTATGAGATGTTCATGGGACCGCTTGAGGCTTCCAAACCATGGAGCCAGCAGGGCGTTGAAGGTGCGAGAAGATTTATCGGTAAAGTATGGAATTTCTTCACTGAACCGGAGAATATCATTGAAGATACAGACAATGGACTGAAGAAAGTATATCATCAGACTGTTAAGAAAGTTACACAGGATTTCGAGACACTCGGATTCAACACTGCAATCAGCCAGATGATGATATTCATGAATGCTGCCACTAAGGAAGGCAAGTGCCCGCGTAATTATGCAGAAGGATTTATTAAGATGTTTTCGTGCATCTGCCCTCATGCAGGTGAGGAAATCTGGAGTGTTTTAGGACATGATGGCACGATTGCATTTGAGAAATGGCCAGAATTTGATGAAGAAGCCGTTAAGGAAGATACCGTGGAAATCGGTGTGCAGATCAACGGTAAAGTTAAGGGCAAGGTTGAAATAGCTGTTGATGAAGACTCACAGACAGTAATTGCCAAGGCTAAAGAGATTCCGGCTGTTGCGAAGGCAATAGAGGGCAAGAACATAGTAAAAGAAATCTATGTTCCGGGAAGAATTGTAAATATTGTTGCTAAATAAGGCAATGCTATATTGGGCTTCGGTACGTTTAAAGTACCGAAGCCATTTTCATTAGGGTTTCTACTTTGGACTGTTCCTCCGGGTTCATGTCTTTTTTCATGCTTTCAAAAAGAGTTTCGATATCGGATTTGGTAAAACTTATGTGCTCCTGCCTGGCTTTGTTTGAAAAGGCAAGAAGGAGAGGGAGGATGTCATCGGACGAAACACCGGATGAAAGCTGCATGAATTCATTTAAAAGTGCCGATTTGCGGCTGTCTATGTTGTTCATATGCCTCCTTTGCTGCCGGGATTATTATTGAGCATCCGGCTGTATTGTTCATACATCTGCTGCTGTTTGGGTGACAGAAAATTCTTTAACATGTCGGATGATTTATCCGGGGCCTGAGGTTCGGAATTCATTGCATTGTAGATGCTGAATATCTCGTTCATGTTGCTGAAGTTGGACATCATGTTAAAAATTTCACAATCTTTTTTGGGGCAGAACCGTTTGATGTCGTTCACGATATGCTCGGTGTCGTGATGCGCCCTTGCCAGAGGGGACGGACATGGCATGTTTTTATAGAACTCAAGGGTCTGCATAAGTTCGGCAAGTCTGATAAACAGGGCGAACATCTTCTGCTGTTCCCCGGATGTGTATGGCAGATATGCTTTAATCATCTGAAAATATGTGCCGCAGGTGGCGATGTCAAATTCGGTAAGCGGCAGGGTTTCAAAATGCTCCATATGTTTTTAAATCTTTTTTTCTAATATATGCAGACGGACATATGAAAATACCGGTTCCAGTTTAGTGGAACCGGCATATCGGAATAATTAGCCGATGAGTGCTATAAGGATAATGATCCAGAGCCAGTTGTTTCCGCCGCATCCACATCCGCAGCCATCGCCACATCCGTTTCCGCCGAAAAGTGAGTTGCCGAAGATTCCGCCTTCACCGCCGCATGCGCATGAAAGAATAAGAATCCAGAGAAGTACATTGCAGCTGCAGTTGCCTGATCCTGAAATCGGGCTGCCACCGCATCCGCATCCTGTTGCTGCTAAATCACTCATTGTTTTACCTCCGGGAAATAAACTTTACACTATACAGATATGCGAAATCACTTTTTTGGTTACTATAATAATTGTTGATTTTCACAGATATTGTAGTATAATTTAAAAGATAGTGCTTTTGACAAGTATTAAAATACATAAATTAATTAAAATATATTATAAGGAGATTATGCCATGGATAAAATTAAGATGACTACACCGCTTGTGGAAATGGACGGGGACGAGATGACAAGAATTCTCTGGAAGTCTATCAAGGAAGAACTCCTCTGCCCATTCATAGATCTTAATACAGAATATTACGACCTTGGACTTGAGCATCGTAACGAGACTGATGATAAGGTTACGGTTGATGCAGCCAATGCTAACATGAAATATGGAGTTGCCGTAAAGTGTGCTACGATTACACCGAACGCTGCGCGTATGACAGAATACAATCTTAAAGAGATGTGGAAGAGCCCTAACGGAACTATAAGAGCCATTCTTGACGGAACCGTATTCCGTGCACCGATTATCGTAAAAGGTATCGAGCCGCTTGTAAAGAACTGGCATAAGCCTATTACAATAGCAAGACATGCATATGGCGACGTATATAAGAATGTCGAGATTAAGGTTCCAGGTGCCGGAAAGGCCGAGCTTGTATTTACCGGCGCAGACGGAGAGGTTATCAAAGAAACTATCCATGAGTTCAAGACACCGGGAATTATCCAGGGAATCCATAATGTGGACAAGTCGATTGAAAGCTTTGCCAGAAGCTGCTTCAATTACGCACTCGATAAGAAAGAAGATTTGTGGTTTGCCACCAAGGATACAATTTCCAAGAAATACGATCATAATTTCAAGGATATTTTTCAGGAAATTTATGATAATGAATATGAAGAGAAATTTAAGGCGGCAGGAATTGAATATTTCTATACACTGATTGATGATGCGGTTGCAAGAGTAATGAAGTCCGAAGGCGGATACATCTGGGCCTGCAAGAATTATGACGGTGATGTTATGAGTGATATGGTTGCTACGGCATTCGGATCGCTTGCGATGATGACATCTGTTCTTGTATCACCAAGCGGTGTGTACGAGTATGAAGCTGCCCACGGAACGGTACAGAGACATTATTACAAACATCTCAAAGGCGAAGAGACATCTACCAACTCTGTGGCAACGATTTTTGCCTGGAGCGGAGCTCTCAGAAAGAGAGGCGAGCTTGACGGCAATAAGGAATTGCAGATTTTCGCCGATAAGCTTGAAAAAGCATGTATAGATACGATTGAAAGCGGGGAGATGACTAAAGACCTCGCACTTATAACTTCAATTGATAATCCGAAAGTTCTTAACAGTTTTGATTTTATCAAGGCAATAAGAACGAGACTTGAAGCATCACTTTAAGATAAAAATATAAGCGACGAGCAGTGCAGGACACTGCTCGCTGTTATTTTAACGGCGGCAGGCCGGTATGGAGCAATTTTATGGGTATTAGACGCAAAGGCAGAAACAAGGGAATAATTTCCGGAACCGCCGCACTGATTAAAAAGTGCGGCTTAAGTCTTATTGTCTTTGAATTGCTGTACAAATTGGCCGCTTTTGCTATAGGATATCCTCTTTATCTGGCGGGATGGGATTTTACGCTCAGGAAGGCCGGATTTAAGTATCTTACCAATAATTATTTTTTCACTTATCTTAAAAGTCCGTTCACGATAATCTTTTTCGTGCTCATTGTTCTGATTTTTGCCTTTTATGTTACTTATGAAGTGGCATGCCTTTCGGTGTGCTTTGATGCCGGTTACCATAATAATCCGATAACCATTGCCCAGATTTTCAAGGCAGGTGCGAAACTGGTCCGTAAAACGATGAAAAAGAAACGCATAGTAACTTTTTTGCATGTACTGATTGTATCATTAATGATGAATGTTACACTGATAGGTTTTCTTGCATCGGGAATTACACTTTCGGACGCGGCTGTGCGCACGATTAAGAGCCATGCATATATTTTTATTCCGATAGGACTGGCGGTGCTTGCTTTGTTTGTGTATTGTATTATTCATATGTTTTCCATCAATTACATGGCATATGACGGTGGAGATATATCGGACAGCAAACGTAAGAGCAGGCAGATGGTAAGAGTGAGGGGACTAAGGTCATTCGGACTTGTGTTTGGCTGGAACGTCGTATTGTTAGCGGTAATTTATATAGTTTATTTTATAATGATTATTCTCATAAGTCTCGGTGTCACGATACTTGACAAGGCTAATCTCGGTATGGCGTTATTCCTTACGGTGTTCAGGGTTGTGCTTTTCGTGACCAAGGTTCTTCTCACAATTACATCACTTCCGGTTTCATATTGCCTGATAACGAGTATGTTTTACAGATACAGATGCGATGAAGGGGACGAATTCAATATGGGAATAGTTACGGAGAGCCTGATTGGAAGTAAGGGAAATTCACACCGCATGAGGCAGTTCGTGATATCGGCGGCAGTTATCGTAATATCGCTGGTAATGAATATCATGTATATGGTGAGTGCATTTGACAGCAATCCTTTCTCTAACGTGGAATTCTTTGACCAGACACTTATAATGGCGCACCGCGGAAGTTCATACAATGCACCTGAGAATACCATGCTTGCATTTGAGAAAGCAGTGGAAGCTACGGCCGATTATATTGAACTTGATGTCCATGAGACGAAGGACGGACAGATTGTGGTCATGCATGATGACAGCCTTAAGAGAACGGCCGGAGTGAATAAGGAAGTCTGGAATATGAATTATGAGGATATAGCAAAACTGGATGCCGGAAGCTGGTTTGGCAGCAATGAAGAATTTAAGGAATGCCGCATACCGCTTCTGTCCGATGTAATGAAATATACCAAGGGAAAAATACGGCTTAACATAGAGATAAAACTTACGGACAACGAGCCTGATCTTGTTAAAATGGTTGCAGCACTCATAGAACAATATGATTATATTGACGAATGCGTTGTCACATCCATGAATTACGAAGCACTTAAGGGTATAAAACAGATTAATCCGAAGATACAGACCGGGTATGTGCTTAATGTGGCGTACGGTAATTTTTATAATCTGCCGTATGTTGACGCTTTCAGTATTAATTCGGGATTTGTCAATAAGAATATGGTCGATGCCATCCATAACAGAGGCAAGGAGATATATGTCTGGACGGTTAACGGTGAAAACAGGGCCAAGGAACTTACCGTAATGGGGGTTGACGGACTGATAACGGATAATCCCGTTATGGCAAGGGAAGTTGTTTACTCCAAATATTCCAATACATTGATATATAATGTGCTGAGTTATGTTTTTAAAGGATAGGGGTAACTCATTTTGACTTTTTTACCAAAATATTATATAATATGAATTGATGGCCGCAGGCCTGTTTGACAGATAAAATCATATGAAAAGAGGTATGTTAATGGATAATAAGAAAATAGTTGTTGCACTCGGACGTAATGCATTCGGTGAGACATTTCCGGAGCAGAAGGCTAATGTTGCCAAAGCGGCAAGAGCGATAGCCGATCTTGTTGAGGCTAAGTATAATATAGTTATTACACACAGTAACGGTCCGCAGGTAGGAATGATACAGACTGCAATGACCGAATTTGCCAGACTTGATTCAAGATATACTGTTGCGCCTATGTCACTTTGTGGTGCAATGAGTCAGGGATATATCGGTTTTGACCTTCAGAATGCGATAAGAACAGAGCTTCTCAACAGAGGAATATATAAGACGGTATCTACTATTATAACACAGGTCAAGGTGGATCCTTTTGACAGGGCATTCTCTAATCCTACCAAGGTTATCGGAAGATATATGACAGAGGAAGAGGCGAAGGCTGAGGAAGCCAAGGGCAATTATGTTGTAAAAGAAGATAAAGGATACCGCAGGATAATCGCAGCTCCTAAGCCTCAGGATATATACGAAATCGATGCGGTAAGAACACTTCTGGATGCCGGACAGATTGTAATAGCTGCCGGAGGCGGCGGAATACCGGTACTTGAGCAGAGAACTGTCCTTAAGGGAGCAAGCGCCATAATTGAGAAAGATTATGTTGCGGCAAGACTTGCGGAACTTATTGATGCAGATACACTTCTTTTCCTTACGGCAGCTGACAAGCTTGTCATTAATGAAGGAACGGATAAGGAACAGAGTTTTGACACAATCAAGGCCTCTGAGCTTAAGGAATATGTGAATGAAGATAATATGGGAGCCATTACGACACTGCCTAAGGTATCGGCAGCGGTAGAGTTTGTTCTCGCAGGCAATGAGCGTAAAGCAGTAATTGCCAACCTTGAGAGCGCTAAGGATGCGCTTGCGGGCAAATGCGGAACTACGATTTTATAGATGTCGGAAAGGATGATAACAATGACAAAAGTAACAATAATCTCGGGATTTCTCGGAGCAGGTAAGACTACATTTATTAAGAAACTTCTCGAAGAAGTTTATAAGGGACAGAAGGTTGTCCTTATCGAGAACGAGTTCGGTGAAATAGGAATTGACGGCGGCTTCCTTAAGGATGCCGGAGTACAGATTAACGAGATGAATTCAGGATGCATATGCTGTTCACTCGTAGGAGATTTCGGAAGGGCTCTTAAGCAGGTTGCGGCTGATTATAAGCCGGATATGATTATAATAGAGCCATCCGGAGTAGGAAAGCTTTCGGATGTAATTGCCGCTGTTGAGAATGTGGCTGAAGAAGCAGAACTTACACTTGAGAATTTCATAACTGTAGCTGACGGAACCAAGTGCAAGATGTATATCAAGAATTTCGGTGAGTTTTATAATAATCAGATTGAGAGTGCATCCACAATAGTTCTCAGCAGAACACAGAATATGACAGAAGATAAGCTTGAAGCTGCTGTAGCACTTATCAGGGAGCATAATGATAAGGCTGCGATAATCACAACACCTTGGGATGATCTTACAGGCAAGCAGATTGAAGATGCCATGAAGAAAACATCTCTTGTTGACGAGATGCTTAAGGAAATGGATGTATGTCCGGTTTGCGGACATCATCATGATGACGAAGATGAGCATGAACATCATCATGACCATGACGGAGAATGTTGCTGCGGACATGATCATGAACATCATCATGACCATGATGAAGACGAACATGAACATCACCATCATGACCATGATGAGGAAGAACATGAGCATCATCATCACCATCATGCGGATGACGTATTTAACAGCTGGGGTACTGAGACACCTCATAAATACGACAGAGACAGTATAGAATCTATTCTTAAGAGACTTGTAGAGACTGACGAGTTCGGAGTTATCTTAAGAGCTAAAGGAATGGTTCCGGATAAAGAAGGCAGATGGATTTATTTCGATGCTGTTCCGGGTGAATATGAACTCAGGGACGGTTCGCCGGAATATACCGGAAAGCTTTGCGTAATAGGTACCAATGTTGATCCGGATAAGATGGAAGAATTGTTTGGACTTAAATAATAATTATATGCCGGAGGCATTTTTCTCCGGCATATTTCATAAATAAGAATTGTTAGGAGCAATTACTATGCAGATACCTGTTTTTATAATTAACGGTTTTCTTGAAAGCGGCAAGACAACTTTTATCAAAGAGACACTTGCCAGCGAAGATTTTAATGATGGTTCAAGAAGTCTTGTGATCGCATGTGAAGACGGCGAAGAAGAATACAATGAAAAAGAAATGACGGACCTTAATGTTACGGTTGAGATGGTTGAAGATGCGGAGGAACTCACAAAAGATTTCTTTGTGGAAGCAAGCAACCGCTGTAAGGCGGAACGTGTTTTCGTAGAATTTAACGGAATGTGGAAACTGGATGAGTTTATTGATTCGCTTCCGAATTTCATGGAAGTTGTACAGATAATCACCCTGGTAAATGCAGAGACCTATGATATGTACCTCTCCAATATGAGACAGGTCATGATGGATCAGTATAAATTAACGGAGATGGTTATTTTTAACAGATGTACCAAGGATTCTGACAGAGCGGCATACAGAAGAAGCGTAAAAGCTGTAAATACCAGAGCTCAGGTTTATTTTGAGTCATCCGACGGAAGCTCGAACGAAGTTAACGAGATACTTCCTTTTGATATATCAAAGGACGAGATAGAGATTGCGGATGAAGATTTCGGATTATGGTATATGGATGCGATGGATAATCCTGATAAATACGATAACAAGATAATCAAAACCAAGGCTGTTGTATATAAGCCTAAGCAATATGCGAAAAAAGGCATGTTTGCTCCGGGACGTTTTGCAATGACATGTTGTGTTGAGGATGTCAGGTTTATAGGATTCAGATGCGTATGCGATGATGTAACGGGCAAACAGCTGGAAGGATATCGCGACAGGGATTTTATAATGCTTACAGCGAGAGCTAAATCAGAGTTTTGTAAGGAATACAAGGGACAGGGTATTGTATTATATGCAATGGATATAGAGAGTGCATCCAAACCGGAAGATGACCTTGTATATTTTAACTAAGACAAACAGGAGGTTGAAAATGAGAATAAAGCGCAGCATACCGGTATCGGCTTTGTGCATTTTGATTGCACTGTCTCTTACATCATGTATATCCGTAAGAAAGGTTTCTGATGAAGAGATAAGAGCCGGTTTCGACGAACTGTGTGATGATATTTTTAAGCAGATGCTTGAAGATAACAGTTTCAATGCACATTTTGTGGTATCGGACCCGTCTGAATACGGCGTGACATTTAATGCAGATGATTATACTCTTGGAGGAGTGCTTATTGACGAAGATGAAGATGACGATGTTGACAGGTATCTTGATAAGCTTCATAAAATAACGCGCAAATCTCTTACGGATGAGCAAAAGACTGCTTATGACAGCATAGAATTCTATCTTGTTACGCAGAAGAACTATGAAGGACTTGAGATGTATTATAATTATTTTGGACCCACATCAGGAATAACATCCAATCTTTCAAGTAACTTTATAGAGTATGTGTTCTATGATCAGGATGATGTGGATCATTATCTTGAATATCTTAAGGATTGCGAAAGGTATATCGATGAGGCTGTCGATGTCCTTTATAAGCAGTCGGAAAAAGGGTATTTTATGCCAGAGTATGTGGCGGATGAAGTTATAGAGCAATGTGATAAGATACTTAACGCAGAGACGGAAGCGCTTGTTGTTACATTTGAAGATAAAATAGACGGACTTGGACTTGATGACAAGGTTAAGGACGAATATATTGAAACTAATAAGCAGTATGTGGATAAATATTATCTGCCTTCATATGAGAAAGTAAAAAATGCCGTCAGCGAGCTTAAAACAACGGGAACCAACGATGGCGGTCTCTGTGGTTTCGGCGATGATGGAAAGGCTCTTTATAAAGCGATATTGCGGGATAAAACAAGTTCAGACATGACACCGGAAGAAATTATAGAACTCCTGGAAGATGAGATGAACGAATGCGTTAAATCGCTTACGGCCGTGATTGCCATGGATTACAATGCATATGAAGAATTTATGGATTACAAAGCCGGATTTGACACACCTGATGATGTATTAAAGTATATTATTAAGGAGATGGAAAGTGATTTCCCGGCACCTGCAACAACAAATTATAACATAGAATATCAGAATAAAGCCTGCGAGGTCGAAGGAACACTGGCATATTATGTGTCATCGCGTATTGATGACATAAGTATTAACAATATCAAGGTCAATGGATCCGAGGTGGAGAGCGGTTCGCTTATGATGTATGAAACGCTTGCACATGAAGGATATCCGGGACATTTGTATGAGTTTACGAATTTCTACAATAACGATAGTGTATGCAATGCCCGTAAAGCACTTGATTTTACAGGTGCCACTGAAGGATGGGCCAAATATGTCGAGAACTGCGTTGATGAGTATCTTGATATGAGCCGCAATGTCCGGGAACTTAACAGGGTAAATAACCTGATAAGCTACATCTGCTCATCAAGAGTCGATATAGGAGTCAACTACGAGGGATGGACCATTGATGATGTTTACAGTTATCTGGCACAATATTATGAGATAAACAGGGAAACGGCAACCGAGATGTTTTATTCGGCGGTCGGAGACCCGGGAGTGCTTCTGCCGTACACAGTCGGCAACATTCTTATGCAGGATTTACGTGATAAGGCAGAAAAGGAACTTGGCAGCGGTTTCGAGGCACTTGAATTCCATAAATGGATACTTGACACAGGCATCACTGCATTTCCGGTATATGAAGACAGACTTGAGGACTGGTTAGCACAGAAGTAACATTTTGCTGATATTAAGCCTGCCGCATCCCTGGGTATAGTAATCAAGCCCGGCGTCATCGGCACTTTTGCACAGAAGTTTCTTAAAATCATCATTGGATAAAGCTTTATTATAAGATAATACAAGAGCGGCGGCTCCTGACACAATCGGTGTGGACATGGAGGTGCCGCTTTTTGATATATAATTTCCGTATCCGTTATAACAGCTTATAATATTACTGCCGGGTGCTATAATATCCGGCTTGGGAACATCGCACATGGTAGGTCCTTTACTGGAATATGTGTGATGGCGTATTCCTTTTGAATCTGTATGGGTCATGACATCATCGGTTCCGACCGTTATTACCTTGCGGCTGGTTCCGGGAATTGTGATGGTATGGTATGCCGGACCGTTGTTCCCGGCCGATGTAATTACAGTAAGGCCGTCATCCCACAGATCTTCAACTACATCAATAAGCCTGCTGTATTCGCTCTGACATGATGACGATTCTGTTCCGACAGAAATATTAACAATTCGTATGCTGTATTTTTCACGGTTGGATTTGATCCACTCAAGAGCTTTTATCATTGTGGCAGAATCACCGCCTCCTTTGTAATCAAGTACTTTAAGAGATATAATCCCGGCTCCCGGAGCGACACCCCGGTAAAGTCCGTCCGACGCGGCACCGCTTGATGAGATAATGCCTGCGACATGGGTTCCGTGAGAATTGTCATCATACGGTTTGCTCCGCATATTTACAAAATCCACGAATTTAACAATATTGCCGGAAAGGTCCCTGTGCCTGTAAATTCCTGTATCAAGTATAGCAATGTTCACGCCGCGCCCGGTTATTCCGCTGCGGTGGATTGCATCGAGATTGAGTTTTTTTCTTATTCGGTTCATAAAGGTTACACCGCGGCATATAATATCTATAATCTAATGTATGTGGAGTGGTGGAAAAAGTGAAAAATACCCCCTAAAAGAGGGTATAAGATTTGATGAAAATGTAGTAAAGTTATAGCGTAAAGATATAGAAAAGTTTTAAACGGAGGAATAAGAGATGAAGCTGATTGGTAAGATTAAGAATATGTCAAGAAGAACCGGAGCGGTTTTTATGGCAGTTGCTATGTTACTTGCGGGATTAGCAGTGGGAATGGGAATTTTTACAAATGCGGCATATGCTGAAGATGAGAATGTACAGATTGTACTCAGGAGACTTATCGGAAGCGCGAAGCCGTATGCGGTAACGGCGGAAGATGTATACGTATCCAATGATTATCAGGCTAACTTTGCGGCCAACCTCTTTCACCCATCAGAGCATTGGGTAGGAAGTGATCTTTCAAGCAATCCGGGTACGTTTTACTTTAAGGATATGACACCGGGAACACTTAAACTTAAGAATGATAAGTCGGCTAATAATATTGTAGTCGGAGTTCCGTATACGATTAACGGAAATCTGGTAACACTTAACAGCCCTGAGAAGAATATTTATATTGCCAATAATAAGAATGTAAATATTTATTTCGAAGAGAACTTTCTTGATGTGACAGCAGCTATTTCTTATGCAAGAAATACATTTGCCCAGTTTGCAACATACCAGAATACAAAGGGTGTTATAGCTGATTATTCTGATATGAACAGAAGTGTTATAGATGTAAATGGTTGTACGGATCAGATTTGTGTGGTTAATATTACAGCAGCAGAGCTTAACAGTATCCAGAATGGCGGACTTAAAATTTATAAGCCGAAGGATAAGATTGTAGTAATTAATGTTAAGGATATCACAGATGATGAGATTTCAATAAGAGAGTATGCAATTAAAGAAGGCAACAATAATTTCGTGACATCATCTGCTAACAATTCAGCGACAATATCAGATACAATTATCTGGAACTTTGCTGATTACGATGGAACAGTAAATATGAACGGTGTGTGTGGAATATTAGTGGCACCGGATGCCAGCGTTGATCTTTATGTAACAAGCTCAGGAAGAGTAATTGCAGACAGATTTGAAAACATAAGCGGTGAGATGCATTTTGTATCGGCAGATATTCCTGTTGAGCCTGAGCCGGACACCTATCCGACAGAAGCAGAGATACCGACACCAGAGACGACAGCACCAGAGACAACAGCACCGGAGACAACAACAGCACCAGAGACAACGACAGTACCAGAGACAACAACAGCACCGGAGACAACGACAGCACCGGAGGCAACGACAGTACCGGAGACAACAACAGCACCGGAGACAACAACAGTGCCAGAGACAACAACAGTGCCTGTAATTGATGAAACAACAGCTCCGGTTATGGAAACAACAGAAGTTGAGACAACAACCAGATCGGGCGAGGTTGAAGGCGATGATGAGACGACAGCCGAAGAGGAGACAACACTTGCAAGACGTAGAAGACCGGAAGTTGAAGCTGATACAGGTGATAAGTCCAATCTTCGTGTACTTGAGGTGATTTTCGCAGCATCAGGTATATGCTTCGCAGGCCTTGGTATCTATGGACTCACAAGAAAGAGATAATATTCTGAATCCTACGTTTAAATGATATTGGAAAAGGACCGCATTGCGGTTCTTTTCTTGCATTTTGCAGAAGTTTGTTATACAATTAACACTAATCGGAAATCGATGAAAGGAGTAACTATAATGGGAAATGAAAGAATAATCGCTCCGGGTGAAATATACAGACATTTTAAGAACAGACTTTACCAGATAATAGCCATAGCATACCACTCAGAAACAGGTGAAAAATATGTGGTTTATCAGGCTATGTATGATGATTTTAAAATATACATAAGACCGTATGATATGTTTATAAGTAAAGTGGACAAGGATAAATATCCTCTTGCCACGGCCGTATACAGATTTGAGAAGGTGGATAGGGAAGAACTGACAGGCCTCAGATCCGTCAATGATGTACCGGGAAAGCAGCCGGAAGAAGTACAGGCAAACAATAATGATGACGGGGATAAAGTCAATCCATATCTTATGGGATTTTTTGATTGTGATACGAGTGCCTCACAGATAGAGTATCTCAATTCAATCAGGGGAAAAATCGATGACAGGCTTATTAATGACATAGCCGTGTCGCTGGATCTTACTGTTGATGACGGAAATATAGACGACAGGATAGATTCTTTAATAAGGTGTCTTAAGATGAAGGCGAGATTTGAATGCGGAAGGTTAAGATAGAAGGAGAATTGGATATTGAGAGAATTCTGGGATTCATTTAAGAAAAATATAACTTTTGAGAAAATTATAGTCAGGCTTATAATGGCCTGGCTCTTAACAGCGATAGTATTTTTCCTGAAGAGCGGAGATACATTTAACAGTGCTGCATTTGCGGCGGATATAAACGTACCTATGTATGCCTGCTTTATGCTGCTCTTTTTTGCTTTTTTCTGTGGCCTTGGATATATGAAAGTATTTTCGTGGGCAGAAGTGTACGGACCAATGATTCTGGTTACATTATACGGGCTGGTTACCATAAGCAGCAATACCGATGTTACCTATCTTGTCGGAATTCTTGCGGTTCTTGCGGTCTCGATTACTTATGCCGCATCACACACAAGGACATTTGCTGAAATCAACGAGACAAAAATAGTTGTAATAATATATATTATTGCGGCTGTGTTCTATATGCTTATCGCGGGAACATTCACGGTGTTAAGATATGTAAATTACTCTGCGCCGGGATTTGATTTCGGCATATGGGTACAGATGTTCCATAATATGAAGACAACACTGGAGCCTGTCACGACTGTGGAACGCAATATGACATTATCGCATTTTGCGGTGCATTTTTCACCCATATATTATCTGTATCTGCCGTTTTATTTCTTCTTCCCGTATCCGGTAACACTTCAGGTACTTCAGGTAATCACTGTTGCAAGCGGAATTATACCGGTATATCTTCTGTGTAAGAAATTTGGCCTGAGCAAATCAGCCACGGCATGTTTTGGTATAATATTTGCACTTTTCCCCACGGTTGCGACAGGATGCTATTATGATCTTCATGAGAATTGTTTCCTTATACCTCTTATATTATGGCTGTTCTATGCTATTGAGAAAGATGATATCAAAGGAATAATTATTTTATCTTTGCTAACAATGCTTGTCAAGGAAGATGCGGCTGTTTATGTAGCATGCATAGGCTTATTTACGATATTCGGCAAAAGAAAATATATAAAAGGAACTGTAATGACCGTTTCGGCGGTTGTATATTTTCTTGTGGTCACAACGCTTATGCAAAAATACGGACTTGGCGTAATGACATACAGATACAGCAATTTTATGGTTGACGGTGCCGGAAGCCTTATGGATGTGATCAGAAATTTTGTGACCAATCCGGCATATGCTATAGCGGAATGTTTCGGAAGCGAGAAATATCCTTTCCTTCTGTATATGTTTGCACCGCTTGGAGCATTGCCTGTGGCAACCAAAAAAGTTTCACGGTTTATATTATTGCTTCCGATGTTGATAATTAATCTGGCAACCGATTACCAGTATCAGTATTCGATATTTTTCCAGTATGTATTTGGAGTTACTGCAATATTGTTTTATCTGGCAATATCAAATTATGCAGAACTTGGTGAGAAATCACGTAGATTCATGTGTTCGTTTGCGATATGCGCCGCATTTATCATAATGCCCGTTGCGTCGTTTTCCAAATCATGGTACATAAGCAGCTATTCGGACGGAAAAGAACAGATTGAGGTTCTGAATGATGCGATGAAGAGCATACCTTCCGGCGCATCGGTAGGAGCAACCACCTTCTTCGTGCCGCACCTGGCAAACAGGACCGAGCTTTATGAATATCCGTACAAATTTGATAAGTCGCCTCTTCCGGATTATCTCGTGATTGATTTGAGATTTTATAAAATAACGGAGAAGGATGAGGAGTACTTTAAAGAGAATAATTATATAGAGACAGAGCGCGTTAAAGGATTATATCTTATATTACATAGATATTAAATGTGACTTACAATAAATATAACAAGGAGTGTTTTATATGAGATGTCCATATTGTGGCGAAGAAAATACAAGAGTAATAGATTCAAGACCGGCAGATGATAACAGTTCAATCAGAAGAAGGCGGAGCTGTGATGAATGCGGTAAGAGATTTACGACATATGAGAAAGTTGAAATGGTGCCGCTTTTGGTTATCAAGAAAGATAATAAAAGAGAACTTTATGACAGAAATAAGATCCAGGAAGGAATAATCCGTTCATGTCACAAGAGACCTGTATCAATTAATACCATCTCGGAAATAGTTGATGAGATAGAAACAAAGATTTTTAACCTGGATGAAAAAGAAATTCCGACAAGCGTTATCGGAGAGATGGTAATGGACAAGCTCAAAGATATCGACGCGGTTGCTTACGTCAGATTTGCCTCTGTTTACAGGGAATTTAAAGATATTAATACATTTATGGTCGAACTTAAGAAGTTCCTTCAGTAGACAACAGGGAGATTTGTATGTTTAAGAAATTATATCCAACAAAATACCTTGATTCATCATACAGCATCGACTACGAGCAGTTGTACCGCAGTGGAATCAGGGGACTGATATATGATATTGATAATACATTGGTGGAGCATGGCATGCCGGCAACAGAGCGCGCCATTAAATTGTTTGAACAGTTGAGAAGTATCGGATTTGACACATGTCTGATATCCAACAATAAAGAGCCGAGAGTAAAACCATTTGCGGATGCAGTCGGTTCAAAATACGTTTATGATGCCCACAAGCCGTCGAGAAAGAATTATATAAGAGCGATGGAACTTATGGGTACGGATACCGGCAATACATATTTTATAGGTGACCAGATTTTTACGGATGTGTACGGAGCCAATCGTGCCGGCATTCCGTCGATTCTTGTGAAACCGATACATCCGAAGGAAGAGATACAGATAGTATTGAAGAGGAAATTAGAAAAAATAGTGCTTTTCTGCTACAAAAGGAGAAAGAAATAATGAACGCAAAGACGGAATTATGCTGCCTTATAGGAAATCCGGTCGGACATTCGCTGTCACCGATGATTCATAACACTTTGGCGGAACGCATGGATATTAACATGGCTTACACCGCATTTAAGGTTGAAAGCGACAGACTTGATGATGCCATCCGCGGAGCTTATGCCCTTGGAATCCGTGGCCTTAATGTGACAGTGCCGCATAAATGTGATGTTATAAGGAGTCTTGTCGATATTGATGAACTTGCCGGACATATCGGAGCGGTAAATACACTTGTCAGGGCTGACGGCGGATATAAAGGATATAATACTGATATTATAGGACTTGGCAGGGAACTTGACGAAGAAAACATTATAATTAAAGATAATGATGTTATCATCCTCGGTGCCGGTGGAGCGTCAAAAGCGATTACATATCTGTGTGCATCAAAGGGCGCATCTCATATATGGCTGCTCAACAGAAGCGTATTAAAGGCGCAGGCACTTGCAGACGAAGTTAATGCAAATTTTGGAAGCATTGTATCGGCACTTGCCCTTGATGAATATAATAAAATACCGAAGGGCAAATATCCTGTTATACAGACTACGAGTGTAGGGCTTTATCCTGATGTTGACAGAGCAGCAATTGAGGATGAAGAATTTTATGATTACGTCAGTGCGGGAGTTGATATTATTTTTAACCCGGCTGAGACTAAGTTTATGCAATATTGCAATGGACATAATGCACCGTCATATAACGGGCTTAAGATGCTATTGTATCAGGGAATAGCGGCATTTGAACTGTGGTACGGAGTAAGTATTGACAGGGAATTGTCCGGTGAAATACTAAATATGATGAAAAAGGAACTTGACAAATGAGCAATATTATTCTGATTGGTTTTATGGGGTGCGGCAAATCAAGTATCGGAAGATTTATGGCCAGAAACGGCTACAGGCTTGTAGATACCGACAGCGTTATCGAAAAAGATGCCGGAAGGACTATTAAAGAAATATTTGCCGATGAGGGTGAAGAGTACTTCCGCAGAAAGGAAACAGATATCCTCATGGAACTTATACAGCGTGAGGAGGATAATCTTGTTGTTGCGGTTGGCGGAGGACTTCCGATGCATGCAAGAAACAGGGCATTGATACATAAACTCGGAGTGGTCGTATATCTGCGTGCGAAAGTCGATACACTTGCCTGGAGACTCAGAAATGATACGGTAAGACCGCTTCTGCAGACGGGAAACCCGCGTCAGAAAATAGCTGAACTTATGGAAAAGCGTTCATCCACATATGAGGGCACGGCGGATGTAATAATAGATACCGACGGCTGCTCGTATGAGAAAGTATACAGCAAGATTAAGGAGAAGATAAATTGAAAAAAATACTTGTAATAAACGGACCAAATCTTAATTTCTTAGGAATACGTGAGAAAAATATATATGGGGACAGGGATTATGATTATCTTGTGGGAATGATAGAGGAATATGCAAAGACAAAGGAAATAGAAGTTGAGTGTTTCCAAAGTAACCATGAAGGTGCCATAATCGATAAGATTCAGGAAGCATATTTTGATAATGTGGCCGGAATAGTGATAAATCCCGGAGCATACACGCATTACAGTTATGCGATAAGAGATGCACTTGCTTCAGTTACGACTTTTCCAAAGATTGAGGTGCATATTTCGGATGTGAATTCGAGGGAAAAATTCAGACATGTATCGGTCACGGAGCCGGCATGTACCGCGCAGATAATCGGAAAAGGATTTGACGGATATCTTATGGCGATAGATATGATTTTGTCCGAATAATAAAAAAGGATTACGGGAAAGGACATAGAATAACTAGAATAGAGAGAATTTTTCACAGCTTTAGGATCAGAGGTTAATATGGATATCAGACAGATGCAGGAACATTGGGAAAGAGAACATTTCAGCCCGTATGCAGCATTCAGCGATTCCTCGATGGGACGAGATATACGAGAACCTGAATGCGATATCAGAACAATATATCAGCGTGATAAGGACCGGATTCTTCATTGCAAATCATTCAGAAGATTAAAGCATAAGACGCAGGTTTTTCTGTCTCCGGAAGGAGATCATTACAGAACAAGACTTACACATACTCTTGAGGTTGCCCAGATAGGAAGGACAATCGCAAGGGCTTTGCGCCTTAATGAAGACCTGACAGAGGCAATTGCTTTGGGACATGATCTTGGACATACCCCGTTCGGGCATGCAGGCGAGCGCGTCCTTAACGAGATATGCCCATTTGGTTTCAGGCATTATGAACAGAGCATCCGTGTTGTGGAATTTCTCGAAAAGGATGGTAAGGGGCTTAACCTTACCAGGGAAGTACGCGATGGAATAGTTAATCATCGGACGAGCGGGCACCCGTCCACCATGGAGGGTAAGATAATCCGCGTATCAGACAAGATAGCATATATTAATCATGATATAGATGATGCAATCAGGGGAGGAATATTGTCGGAGGATGATCTTCCGGGAGAATTAACGGCGATACTTGGCAATTCCACCAAGGAAAGGCTCAATACATTAATTCATGATGTTATTAATGAAAGCATGGATAAGCCGGATATTCTCATGTCAGATGATGTGGGATATGCAATGACAAGCCTTAGACAGTTTATGTTTGACAGCGTATATACCAATCCGATGGCTAAGAGCGAAGAGGTTAAAGCACGTAAAATGCTCAAAGAAATGTATTGGTATTTCTGCGAGCACTTTGATGAAATTCCTGCAGCTTTCCGCACAATAGAAGAACAGCATAACGAATCAAAGGAGCGTGTGGTATGTGATTACATAGCAGGAATGAGTGATCAGTTTGCAATTAATATATTTAAGAAAATATTCATTCCTGTTTCATGGAAGAAATAGATGACAGAGGTAATTAAGAATTGTATCTTTCGGATGATTTAATAGAAGAAATCAGATCTCGTAATGATATTGTTGATGTAATTTCGTCATATGTCAAATTGCAGAAAAAAGGCAGTTCGTATTTTGGACTTTGTCCTTTCCATAATGAAAAGTCACCTTCTTTCTCTGTGTCAGCCGGTAAGCAGATGTTCTATTGCTTTGGCTGCGGTGAAGGAGGCAATGTGTTTTCTTTCCTTATGAAATATGACAGCCTTACATTCCCTGAAGCAGCTAAGGTGCTGGCCGACAGGGCAGGAATAGATGTTCCCGACATTGAGATAAGTGACGAGAAACGTCATGAGGCAGATCTTAAGAATAATATATATGAAATTAATGCCAAGGCAGCAAGGTATTTTCATTACCTCCTCGGTACAAAGGATGGAGATGCGGCCAAAGCATATTTTGCAAAGAGAGAACTTGAGGATAAGACGGTAACATCCTTTGGACTTGGTTTTTCATCAATGCGCAAAGATGCATTGTACCAGTATCTCAAGAAAGAAGGCTGTAGTGACGATATTCTTAAGGAAACAGGTCTTTTTGTATATGATGAGCGTGGCGTTCATGACAGGTTTCGCAACCGTGTGATGTTTCCGATATTGAATATCAATAATAAAGTGATTGGCTTCGGCGGACGTGTCATGGGCGATGGACAACCCAAATACCTGAATTCGCCCGAAACCGGTGTTTTTGACAAAGGCCGTAATCTGTATGGTCTTAATATTGCCAAGAACTCCCGCAAAAATAATATAATAATCTGTGAAGGGTATATGGATGTGATTTCCATGCACCAGGCGGGATTTACGCAGGCGGTGGCATCACTCGGAACTGCACTTACAACAGGTCAGGCGATGTTGATTAAACGTTATGTCAAGGATGTTCTGATTTGTTATGACAGTGACGGACCGGGTGTTAAGGCAGCTTTGCGTGCCATAGGAATTTTCAGGGATGCAGGCCTTAGAACCAGAGTTATTAATATGCAGCCGCATAAAGATGCGGATGAATTTATTAAAGCCAAAGGGCGTGAGGCATTTCAGGAGAGAATTGATAACGCAGAAAACAGTTTCCTTTTTGAAGTCAGGATGATGGAAAGAGACTATGACATCAACGACCCGGACGGTAAGACAGCATTTATGGGTGCTATAGCAAGAAGACTTATCGACTTTGAAGAAGAAATAGAGAGAAATAATTATCTTGAAGCAGTTGCAGCCAGATATTTTGTAAGTCCGGACAGTCTCAGAAAATTAGTAGCCAGGTCGGCAGCCGCCACAACGGCAGGAAGAGAACGCAAGCCGGTTAATGTAACGGATCGCGCCAAAGCCAAGGATGATGGTGTACATAAATCACAGAGGATGATTCTTACATGGATATGTGATAATCCGGATATATATAAGGCTGTGAGAGATTATATTACACCAGATGATTTTACTGAGCCATTATATAAAGAGCTTGCAGGTATGATGTTTGCACAGCTTGAAGAAGGCAGATTCAATCCGGCGGCGATACTTAACCGTTTTGAGGATGATGAGAGACAGCGTGATGCAGCGATGATTCTTAATACAAACATCCTTGACGATTCAGCACTTGAATCAGACAGGGAGAAAGCACTTAATGAAGCTGTTATCAACATAAGGCGTAACAGCCTGGAGATGAGAAGCAGGTCGGCAGCCGACCTTAATGAGCTGCAGAAGATAATAGCAGAACAGGCGGGACTTAAGAACCTGCATATTTCACTTAAATAGAGGACAAACTAAAATTAACTATGGAAGGATGGACATGTTGATGGATGAAAACATGGAAAAATTCAGTGAGAAGCTGAAGGATTTGCTGGCACTTGCCAAGAAAAAGAAAAATGTTCTTGAATATCAGGAAATTACGGATATGTTCAGTGATATGGATCTTGACGCAGATAAGATGGACAAGATATTCGAATTTCTTGAGGCTAATAATATCGACACACTCAGAACAACCGATGAAGATGACGAAGCACCGGATGATGATGTAATACTTGATAACGAAGAAGATATAGATGTTGAAAATATAGATTTGTCCGTGCCGGATGGCGTAAGCATTGAGGATCCTGTAAGAATGTATCTTAAAGAAATAGGTAAAGTACCGCTTCTTTCAGCTGATGAAGAAATTGAACTTGCCAAGAGAATGGAACTCGGAGATGTTAATGCCAAACAGCGTCTTGCAGAGGCCAATTTACGACTTGTTGTAAGTATTGCCAAGAGATATGTGGGAAGAGGAATGCTTTTCCTTGATCTTATCCAGGAAGGTAACCTTGGACTTATAAAGGCAGTTGAGAAATTTGATTACCGTAAGGGATATAAGTTTTCAACATACGCGACATGGTGGATAAGACAGGCTATAACGAGGGCAATAGCAGATCAGGCAAGAACCATAAGAATACCCGTTCATATGGTTGAGACGATCAATAAACTTATCAGGGTTTCGCGCCAGTTGCTTCAGGAGCTTGGACGTGAACCGACTCCGCAGGAGATTGCGGCGCAGATGGATATGCCTGTAGACAGAGTCCGTGAAATACTTAAGATTTCACAGGAACCGGTATCGCTTGAGACACCAATCGGCGAGGAGGAAGACAGCCATCTCGGAGACTTTATACAGGATGATAATGTCCCTGTACCGGCAGAGGCGGCTGCGTTTACATTACTCAAGGAACAGCTTGATGAAGTATTGTCAACACTCACTGACCGTGAGCAGAAAGTACTTAAATTAAGATTCGGACTTGATGACGGAAGAGCCAGAACACTTGAGGAAGTCGGCAAGGAATTTAATGTAACAAGAGAACGTATCAGACAGATAGAGGCCAAAGCGTTAAGAAAATTAAGACACCCGAGCAGAAGCCGTAAGTTAAAGGATTATCTTGACTAATGAATTTATCAAAGAGACTTAAAACAGTTGCTGATTGCGTAACGCCCGGAAATGTCGTGGCTGATGTTGGTACAGACCACGGATACATACCGATATATCTTGCAGCACATGGGATTTCACCCCATGTTATTGCAATGGATGTCAATGAAGGACCGCTTTCGACAGCCGGAAGAAATATTTCACTTAATAATGTTGAAAATCTGGTAAGTACAAGATTATCAGACGGACTTAAAGAACTTGGCCCCAACGAGGCAGACACGGTTATTATTTCAGGAATGGGCGGACTTCTTACGGTGCGTATCCTTAAGGATGATATGGATAAAGTCCGCAGCCTTAAGGAACTGATTCTCTCACCTCATTCAGACTGGGATGTTGTAAGACATTTTCTTCATGATGAAGGGATGATGATTACCGATGAGCATATGGTAATTGATGACGGAAAGTATTATGTTGTGATGAAGGCCGTATACAGACCGGAAATCAGCCGGAATCCCGGTGAATGTGAGTACAGGTATGGTGGTATGCTTCTTGCTTCGCGCGATCCTGTTCTCAAGCAATATCTTGAGAATGAGCTTTCCAAGAAAATAACAATTCTTAAAGGACTTGACAGTCAGAAATCAAGAATCGAAGAATTGAAATCAGATATTGATATCATTAAGGAGGGACTTCATTTATATGAATGCTGAGAATGTAGCAGAACTTCTTATGAAACTCAGTCCGGTAAAATACGCATGTGACTGGGATAATGTTGGAATGCATGTCGGTCATAAAGATAACAAAATCAATACCATACTTGTAACGCTCGATATAGATGACGCAGCGATTGACAGGGCGATAGAGATAAATGCCGACATGATAGTATCACATCATCCGCTTATTTTTCATGGAATAAAGCAGATTAATGATGATAATATAACCGGAAGGCGGATAATGCGGCTTATCGAAAACAGAATAAATGCATATTGCATGCATACTAATTATGACTGCGTCGGAGGAATGGCACATGCGGCAGCATCAAGACTTTCAATGTCTGAAGATGATGTCCTTGAGGAAATATGTGACGGTGAAGGAATAGGCAGGACCGGCAGACCGGAGCATAGTATGACAGCAGCAGAGTTATGCGGACTTGTAAAAGAAAAATTCGGACTTTCTCATGTTATATTATACGGAGACGAATTGAAGATGATTGATAGAATTTCAATCTGTCCGGGATCAGGCAAAGAATATACTGAAACGGCATTGAAACAGGGCGCACAGGTACTGATTACCGGTGATATGTCATATCACGTTGCGGCGGATGCGGTGGCAGAAGGTTTGTGCATTATTGATGCAGGGCATTATGGCATTGAACATATCTTTATAGATGAGATAATGGAATATCTTAAGGAAAATACAGATAATATAGAAATAGCGGGGATGTCGTATAACAATCCGCAGCATTTTATCTAAAGGGGGCAATAAGATGGAAGACAGAATTTTATTAAAAGAACTGGCAGATAAGGCACAGCCGGAATTTAAGGACAAAATCGTGCTTGCCAGAGTGAATGGCAAGCTGTGTGAGTTGTGGAAGAAAGTATATCCGGATTCTAAGATAGAATATATTACAACAGCGCAGAGCGATGGACTGCTTACTTACAAGAGAAGCGCAACCTTAATTATGCTCAAAGCAATATATGATGTATACGGACATACGGATATCGAGAGAGTTAAGGTTGAATTTTCACTCAGCAAGGGATATTATTGTACTGTAAAAGGAAATGTATCGGTCAATGATGAATTTATATGCAGGGTTAAGGCCCGCATGAGAGAAATCGTCGATGGCGATATGCCGATAATAAAGCATACAATTCCGAAAGATGAAGCAGTAAAGCATTTTGGCAATCATGGAATGTATGACAAGGAAAAGCTTTTCAGGTACAGAAAGAGTTCAACGGTTAACGTATACAGGCTTGATGGATTTGAAGATTACTATTATGGATATATGGTGCCGTCGAGCGGATACATACAGCATTATGAGTTATTCCTTTATGATAAAGGCTTTGTAATTCAGTTTCCGACAGTGGAGAATACGAAAGATATTCCGGAGTTTGCGCCGCAGAATAAGCTTTTTAAAGTGCTTGATGAATCTACTGAATGGTGCAGGATGCTTGGTGTTGAGACGGTGGGAGACTTAAATGAGACGATAGTTTCCGGAAACATCAAGGAACTTATACTCGTACAGGAAGCTCTTCAGGAAAAGAAACTTGCGGACATTGCACAGAGAATATCGGATGATCCTTCCAAGAAATTTATTATGATAGCAGGACCGTCATCTTCCGGTAAGACGACTACGTCATACCGTCTTGCAATACAGCTGCGGGCACACGGCATGAGACCGCACCAGATATCGCTTGATAATTATTTCGTAAACAGAGAATTTACTCCTAAAGATGAGAATGGCGATTATAATTTTGAGTGCCTTGAAGCACTTGATATAGAGCAGTTTAACAAAGATATGACAGCACTTTTAAATGGTGAAAGAGTTGAACTGCCATCATTCAATTTCAAACTTGGCAAGCGTGAATATAACGGCGATTATAAGGAACTCGGACCTAGTGATGTTCTCGTCATAGAGGGTATACACGGGCTGAACGACCGTTTGTCATATTCACTTCCAAAGGAAAGCAAATTTAAGATTTACCTGAGTGCACTCACCCAGTTAAATATAGATGAACATAACAGAATTCCTACAACGGACGGCAGACTCATAAGAAGAATTGTAAGAGATGCCCAGACGAGAGGGACATCGGCAAAGAAGACCATAGCAATGTGGCCTTCAGTAAGAAAAGGAGAGGAAGAAAATATATTTCCTTTTCAGGAAGAAGCGGATGTTATGTTCAATTCCGCACTCATATATGAGCTTGCTTTGTTAAAGCAATATGCGGAACCACTTCTTTTCGGTATCGGAAGGGATGAACCGGAATATCCGGAAGCCAACAGGCTTATTAAGTTCCTTGACTATTTTCTCGGCATACCGAATGACTTCATTCCGATTAATTCCATCGCAAGGGAATTTATCGGGGGAAGCTGTTTTAATGTGTAAATAAATCTAATATAAATCAGTGGGCCGGATGGTCGCGGCTGCAATTATGCAGGTGAGGAAAGTCCGGGCTTCATAGGGCAGGATGCCGGATAACGTCCGGTGGAGGCGACTCCAAGGCCAGTGCAACAGAAATATACCGCCGGTTATATCAACCGGTAAGGGTGGAAGGGCAGCTTAAGAGACTACCGCTTCTGCGGTAACGCAGAAGGCACATGTAAACCCCATCCGAAGCAAGACCAAACAGAAGCGATGACGTGGCCCGCCAGCTTCAGGTAGGTTGCTTGAGCCTGCCGGTAACGGCAGGACTAGATAGATGACCATTCAAGACATAACCCGGCTTACAGGTCCACTGGTTTATAAGGTTTATATATTTTTTTGATAATAATTTAATAGAATACATATCGCAGGAGGAAACGATTATGGAAATGGCAAAAATCAAAGAAATTGTTGCTGCAATGACACTTGAGGAAAAGGCCGGAATGTGTTCAGGTGAAGATTTCTGGCATACCAAAGCCGTGGAACGCCTTGGAATACCGAAAATAATGGTATCAGATGGCCCTCATGGTTTGCGTAAACAGGATGAGAACGGTGACAATCCCGGAGTGAATGACAGTATCAAGGCAGTTTGTTTCCCGGCAGGATGCGGAGCGGCAACTTCGTTTAACAGGGATTTGATTTACGAAATGGGCAAGTCGCTCGGAAAAGAATGTCAGTCAGAGAATGTATCGGTATTGCTCGGACCTGCGGTAAATATTAAGCGTTCGCCTCTTTGCGGACGTAATTTCGAATATTATTCCGAAGATAGTATTATGTCCTATTTGTGTGGTGCCGAACAGGTTGCTGCAATGCAAGCCAAGGGCGTCAATACCGCAATAAAGCACTTCTGCGCTAATGACCAAGAGACGAACAGAGAAGGATTGTCCGTATTTATGACAGAGCAATCGTACAGACAAGGTCCTTTGAAAGGCTTTGAGGGTGCTTTTACAAAAGGCGGCGCGCTTTCCACAATGATGGCAATGGTTCGTATCGGCTGCAAGTTGGTTTACGCTGACGAAGCGACCTTGATAGGCGTGGTACGAAACGAGTGGGGATTTAAGGGCGTAAATATCACTGATAGTGCCGCAGGACAGTCTTGTATCAGTACGATAGAGTGTTTGATGGCAGGTACTGACACGTTTAATGCCGATTTCGGTAGAGGCGGTACAATCCAAAAGCAGATAGTTGTTGCCAAAGACGGCGCATTGCTTGCAAGAGTGTTGGAAGTAAACAAATACTTCTATTACTCTATGATTCGCTCGAACAACAGCAATATGTTTGAGAAGCCGGTAACACACTATACGCCGTGGTGGCAACCTGTAACGATAACAATTTGTTGCGTGACGGGTGCAGCTGCACTTGCTTGCGCTGTAATGTATACTCTTTCGCTGTTTGCGATCAATAAAAAGAAAGGAGGGGCTGAATAATGATTGAATTCATAAAAAAAAGATTTGCCTCTCGTGGCGTAGGTTTTTACATGAGCCTTGCAACGTCGGTGTTGATGCTTATATTTGCTCTTGTTTATGTTTTGTTCGCTAATGCGGATCGAAACTTCTCGCCAGCAGTGTATATTCCTTTGTTTGTCGGAGTAGTTGTGGGAATTGCTTACGCTGTGATAGACACAAAAGTTCTTGACTTTTTGCCTGTTGTAAGTTGTATTCTATATAGCGTGGCTTTCGGCAAGTATCTTCAATTGGGACTTGAAACTCTTTCCGACGTGTGGAATGGTGTAACTTTTAACGGTGGTAACCCTACGCTTGCAATAACTTTTATTACATTGTTTGCAATAGGAACAATATTATCTGTTGTAACGTCTTTTTTGAAAGAAGAAAAATAGTATTGGCAAGTGTGTGATTTATCCGCTTGCTGAAACTAATTTTGCAGTAAGCCGCTTACTATTGGTAGTTTTTATTTGTATGGACATCCGAAGATAAAAATCACAACAAGGCTTTACGTTAAAGCGTGAAGCCTTGTCGTGGCTTATAGCTGTTATTTGTACAAATAGCAGTTCATTATTGTCGTTAAAACTTGTTTTAGTCGGCGATTTTGTAAAAGAATTTGGTTGCCGAAGTTTGTCAACGGAGTAACTATGAAAAAAGTATTATTTACGGACAATTGGACAGTAAGGAGAGCGGACGAGCAAAGCTATATTCCCGTCCTTATTCCGCACGACGCAATGATTACCGAACCTCGCAGCGAGCAAGCGGCGGCAGGCGTAAACAACGGCTGGATAGCTTGTAGCGACTACGTGTATTGCAAACATTTCGACAGTGAGGAACTTGGGGGAAAACCTTGCGCCGTGTTGGAGTTTGAGGGCGTATACAAGGACGCAGTAGTGACGCTTAACGGCAAGGAAGTTGCTCGTCACGATTATGGTTGGGGCAACTTTTATGTGGACATTGCGCCGTATATCGTCAGTGGCGACAATGTGCTTAATGTTTCGGTCACCAACAGCGATCAACCTAACTGTCGTTGGTACAGCGGTACTGGTATTATTCGTCCCGTGTGGTTGTATACCGCCGACGAAATGCACATTTTACTTGACAGCGTGCGTGTGACAACAATATCGTATGCGACAAAAACGGTATCGGTAATCGGTAAAGTGTCACATGGCGGAGTTGTATCGTTGCAAATTTGCGACGATGACAGTGTGCTTGTCACTAAATCGATCGAGGTGGTCGACAGTAAATTTAAGTGCGAGTTTACATTGCCACAATGTCGCTTGTGGTCGACGGAAGATCCTAAATTGTACAAATTGAGAGTAAATTACGCCGACGATGAGGAAACGATTAGTTTCGGCATACGCGCGGTGGAATTGAACAAACAACAAGGTTTGTTACTCAACGGCAAAAGAGTTGTTTTAGACGGTGCGTGTATCCATTCCGACAACGGTATAATCGGTGCGGTCAGTCTGCCCGAGGCGGAGGAACGCAAAGTGCGTTTGTTGCAGTCTGTCGGGTACAACGCGATTCGCTCGGCGCATAATCCTGCCGCCAAAAGTCTGTTGGACGCATGCGACAGATTGGGCATGCTTGTACTTGACGAGTATGTCGACATGTGGTTTGTGCACAAAAACAAGTACGACTACGCCGACAAATGCCAAGCCAACTACGAAGACGACTTGACGATGCTTGTTGCAAAGGACTACAACCATCCTTCGGTAATTATGTATTCGCTCGGCAACGAAATAGGCGAGTCGAGTAATGACAAAGGCGTTGCGTTTTTCAATGATATGAAGTCCGTCATCAAGCGTTATGACGACACTCGACCTGTCACGGTTGGTATCAACATTACTTTCAACTGGATGTTTTCCATGGGGATGGGCGTGTACACAGACAAGAAAGCGGAAGACGCCTCGCGCAAGGTCGGTAGCGAATTTTTCAACCATATCGCAGGATTGTTGGGCAGTCATGTGATGAAAATAATGGCAAAATTGCACGGATGTGATGTAAAAACGCGTGAGATTTTTGCCGCAAGTGATGTCGCCGGCTACAACTACGGTATATTGCGTTACCAACACGACCTCAAAAAATATCCCGAACGCTTTATTTTGGGTACGGAAACTTTTTGTTGCGACGCCGCACGCTACAAGCGACTTGCCGAGCAAAACCCTCGACTTATCGGCGACTTTGTTTGGTCCGGCATGGACTACTTGGGCGAGGTGGGCGTCGGCTCGGGGGAGTACGACGACTACGCCGACAGTTTTGTTCACGGTGTGGGCTGGACGACGGCAGGCAGCGGACGTATCGACCTTGTTGGAAATATGAACGGAGAAGCATTGTACACGCAAACGGTGTTGTCGGATTATTTCGCGATGATTATGTTGGCGGCAATCGACGAACTGAAGGTGGATTTCGCGCAGTTTGTGGATTCGCTTGCGGAGCTTGGCAGATCGCGCGGGTTGGACATCCACACCATGCACGAGGATATTTTCAATTCCATGCA